>Ga0207770_100117_pt1 | contig 68801 bp, 78 predicted proteins | sample A23E2SouthBayCA_FD_187729 | JGI IMG/M metagenome (GOLD analysis project Ga0207770, IMG submission 187729) | Aerobic enrichment media microbial communities from Eden Landing Ponds, California, USA - A23 E2 (SPAdes) | ecosystem: Environmental > Aquatic > Marine > Unclassified | place: Emeryville...
GGGGGAGCCGATCCCCGGCGCGGTCGAGGCGATCGACCGACTGCGAGAGGCGGGGTACAGCGTCGTCTTCTGCTCGAACAACCCCACGAAGACCCCGGCGGAGTACGCCGACCTGCTCTCGGAGATGGGCGTCGAGTGCGGCCCAGACGACGTCGTGCCCGCCTCGACGGTGACCCGGGAGTACCTCCGTCGTCACCATCCCGAGGAACCGACCTATCTCGTCGGCGCACCGTCACTCGCCGCCTACTTCGAAGCCGCCGGTCAGGAACTGACCGACGCACCCGACGCCTCGGTCTTCGTCGCATCCTGGGACGAGCGCTTCGACTACGACGAGATGCAGGCGGCGCTCGACTGCATCGGCGAGGACACGACCTTCCTCGGGACCGACCCCGACCGCACGGTCCCGGACGAGGACGGCTTCATGCCCGGATCCGGGGCGATCATCGCCGCCGTCGCCGGCACGGTGGGTCGCGACCCCGACCGCGTGCTGGGCAAACCCTCCGAGGAGGCTGCGAGAGCCGTCCTCGACAGACTCGACCTCCCGGCCGAGCGGTGTCTCGTCGTCGGCGACCGCCTCGACACGGACCTGGCGATGGGTGCCGACCTGGGCATGGCAACGGCCCTCGTCGCGACCGGGGTGACCGACCCCGCCGAGGTCACACACGCGCCGGTCGAACCCGACTACGTCCTCGACTCGCTGGCCGAACTGCCCGACCGCCTGCTCTGAACCCGGAGAGAGGGTCCGACAGCGCTCTCACTCTGCCTCTTCGTCGTCGACCATCCAGCGCTGGCCGTACGAACGGTAGCCGTCGAACTCACCCCGGTTGATCTCGCGTTCGATCTCCGAGCGCGTCTCGCTGTCGACGCGGACGACGTGACAGACCGGATCAGACCGGATGACCGGGAAGCGCGACTGGGTTCTCCAGCACGCCGACGATGAGCCCCGAGAAGGGCGCCTCGACGACCCGCCCCTCGTCCCTGAAGTGGTCCGAGATGGTGCAGATAGCCTCGCCCTCGGCCACGAGCGGGTTCGGTCCCCACTCCATCTCCACGAGGCCGCCCGTGTCGGCCCGCAGCCAGCGTTTCTCCTCGTTCGGCCCCATGACCTTGTGCCAGGTCGGGTCGGTGATGCTTCCCTCCGGGTAGACGTCGTACTCGGCGAGGACGCTCTCGACGCCGGTGAGGGCTTTCTCGATGAGCGCGGGCTGGAACCGGTGTGCCTTGCCCATCTCGACCGTGATCGTCGGTGTCCCGTTGCGCGTCGCCACCGCGCGCAGCGACCCCGCATCGCCCTCTCCGGAGAGGACGACGTTCGTGTTGAACGCGTGGACGAGGCGTTCGACGCCCGGCTGGTCCACGTCCGCACGGGCGTGGTACATCGTCGTCCGGTTGCGCGTCGACGTGTGGAAATCCAGCCCGAGGTCACACTGGCTGACGAACGTCTCGTAGACCTCGTGGGCCATCCGCTCGGCCGTGTTCGAGCGCGGTTTCCCCGGGAACGACCGGTTCAGGTCCTGGTCGTAGATCGGGATGTAGCGCTGCTGGGCCTGGTATCCGGGCACGTTGACGACGTGGAGCAAGACGAGCGTGGCGTGGACGTCGGTCGGCGAGTAGCGGTCGGCGACCTCCCAGAGGACCTTCACCCCGTTGAGTTCGTCGCCGTGGACGGCCGCCCTGATGAACACTCGGGGACCGTCCTGCTCACCGTTGATGACCGTCACCGGCATCTCGACCGAATCACCCAGGTCTCGCCTGTCTCGTACCTGACGTGACGTTTCTCGCCGGGGTCGACTTCTGCGTCGTATCTGAAGGGCTGCCCGTCGCTGTCGGTGATAGAGTCGAATCACTCGCCGGGACCGTAACCTGTTGGGTGCGCGTTCTCGGTAGCAGAGTGAGTCTGTCTCGTGTGGTGCGACGACCGCTCGAAGCCGGACACACTCGTTGCAGACACACGGATCCCGAACGCGACGACCCCCTAGTACTCCGAGAGACTGTGGTCAGCGGGTTCGTTCCGGTCCCCGCCGATCCGGACGACCTCGAACGCCCCTATCTCGACGTCGGCCAGCTCGTCGATAGAGGCACGAACGTCGTCCGGTAGTGCGTCTACTTCGATGGTCGTCAGCGGATGCTGGGCGAGGGCGTACCCGCTCGCGAATCCAGTCGGTCTCACCGCGACGACGGCGTCGGCGTCTACGTCTTCGAGGCGGACCCCCGCCTCGCGATACTGTTCGACGCCGCTCGGCAACGAACTGACGGGCAAGAGTCGCTGTGCGGCCCTGTGACTGATATATCCTCCAGCGTTCGAGGGATGACTAGCAGGCATATATAAATTAATATTAATGCTTCAGACTTATTTCTTGTGGCCGTGATGGCGACCGGGTGTCCGCTTCGACGTCGGAAATTCTCGGGTGGACAGTCTGGACAAATCAGTTCCTGGGTGGAGACCGACGAACGTACGGCGGGTCGGGCAGTGACAGGACCCACGACGCGAGATAGTTTTATTATGTCGTACAGACAATGTATAACCGGACTCAGCGGGGGTTCAGTGCAATCATGACTGGCAAGCAGATACTGCTCATCACCGGAGATTTCGGCGAAGACTACGAGATAATGGTCCCGTTCCAGGCACTGATGATGGTCGGCCACGAGGTCGACGCCGTCTGCCCGGACAAGGAAGCGGGCGAGACGATCAAGACAGCCGTCCACGACTTCCGTGGCGACCAGACGTACATGGAGTCACGCGGGCACAACTTCGAACTGAACGCGACCCTCGACGAGGTCGACCCGGCCGACTACGACGCGCTCGTCCTCCCCGGCGGCCGCGCACCGGAGTATATCCGCAACTTCGACGCCGTCGTCGACGCCGTCGAGCACTTCTTCGCGGAGGACAAACCTGTCGCAGCGATCTGCCACGCGATGCAGATCCTCACCGCCGCGGACGTGGTCGAGGGCTATACCTGCACGGCCTATCCCGCGCTCGAAGCCGACGTCCGCGACGCCGGCGGCGAGTGGGTGGAGGGCGTCGCCCGCGACGGCAATCTCGTGACGGGCCAGGCCTGGCCGGACCACCCCGAGTGGCTCGCGGAGTTCCTCGACGTCCTCGGGACCGACATCCAGCACGCCGAACCCGTCTCGGCGGACTGACGCCGCCACCGCGGGCGCTCCGACCCCTTACCTTCAGGGGTAGTTCACTTCTCGAATGAGAACATTTAATCCGTCGTGACCGACGGCTTCGAGTGATCGGACTGCGACAGTCTCTCGACGAGGGTGCCGGGGAGATCGGAACGGACATCGCGGAGGAGTTACCGGAATCGACCGACCAACTGCGAGCGGCGGTGCCCGACGACGTCGCGGCGCTACAGAGGGCGGGTTCGGACCCGGGAGACGATTCACTCACCGTCGAGCGAGTCGTCTCCGAGACACCGCTCGAACGGTTTCTGTAGGTCGCTCGCCCCACTTCACTCCAGCGTGAAATCTTCGTCCATACCGGCACGCTCGTAGTACTCCCGGCGCCGTTGCTGGTCTTCGGACTGGATGCGATTCGCGGCCTCGCCGACCTGTCGGGCGACGCGCAGCGGGACGACGACCACACCGTCGCCGTCCGCGACGACGACGTCGCCGGGATCGACGCGTGTACCGTCGAGGTTCACCGGGACCTGTGTGGCCTCCATCTCGTCGCGACCGGGGATGATCGGCTGGCTGATCGTCCTGTAGTAGGTCGGGATGTCCTGGCGGATGATCTCGTCGGTGTCGCGCACCCCGCCGTTCGTGACGACGCCGTTGGCTCCTTCGAGCGTCCAGTTGAACGTGTTCTCCGACCCGAGGTTGCCCACGTCGATGCCCGTCGCCTCGACGACGACGATGTCGTCCTCGTGGATGTCGGGACCGGGGAAGTGGCGGCCGTACCAGTCACCCTCCCACTCGGCGAAGACGTCGTCCTCGACGTCCCGGGGCCCGGGCAGGTCCCGGCGCTCGTTGGTCGGGAGCATCCGGACGGTGTTCGCGAAGCCGACACAGCGATGCGAGAAGTCCTCGATATCGCGATAGAGTGGCCCTATCTCCGTGGTGACCCGGCCGATGTCGTGGAAGCCGTTGTAGTCGAGGCCGTCGACGACGTCCGTGACGCGCAGCCCCTCGTAGAGGTCCATCAGTTCCGCGCGCTGCTCGCCCGACGGCGGGTGGTCGCTGCCGGTCATGGGTAGCCACTCACGGCACCCCGGGGTAAACGTTCGGGAGACCCACAGGTTCGCCGGTGCTCCGTACTCGACTGCTCGAGCCATTCCCCGCCGAGGTACTCTAGACCCCGGATCTCATCCTGTGGATAGAACTCAGAAATCGCATGGACGACGTCTGCGACGTCTTCGGCCGTCAGTGTCGCGTCCGATACGTAGAACACTGCACGATATTGGCCCTCGTCGATTTCGAGCACCAAATCGTCGTCGTACGTGACTATCACCCGGTCGGTTTCGAGAGAATACCGCGCGATCGGGGTATCGTCGCTCCACTTTCCCAGGTCTGGAATGAAATCGACGTGTTCGACGTCGTGATCGTAGTTTTCGAGTCGGTGACGGACCCGTGTTCGACGTTCTCGTCGAGAACGAGTCGGTACCCCATCGGTCAGCGTTCCGGAGGGGTGAGCGACGACCGCTGTTTCGCCTCCTCGACAGCACGGCGGTGACGAGCTTCGACTTCTCGCAGTACCTCCGGGTTGGTATGATAGTACGCCAGGGCTTCGTACACGTCCGCGATGTCGAGAGTGTATCGCTCTGCCACTCGCTCCGGGTCGAGGCCGCGCTCCTCGGCGCGAACGTACACGTCCCGATCCGTCACGCGACTTCCTTCGTTATGTGGCTCCCCGTGGATCTCGGAGTCCTCGCCAGAAAGGACACACCAGCGCTCGATTTCCCCGGCCGGCAGGCTTATCGGCGCGGCGCCACCCCCTCACCCCATGACCGACACCGGCGTCATCGGCATCGGCTACATCGGGAAACTGTTCGTCGACCGTCTCGCCGAGGCGGGTCACTCCCTGACGGCCTTCGACGTGGACGACGACCAGATAGCCTACGCCGTCGACCGGGGCGCGACAGCGGCCGATTCCCCTGCCGACGTGGGTCGCGACTCGGACGTCGTCGTGCTGGCCGTCCCCGGTTCGAGGGAGGTCGAGGCGACCTTCGAGGGCGAGGACGGCCTGCTGACCGGGCTCGAGGAAGGCGACCTCGTCGTCGACGCGACGACGACTCACCCCGACACCTCGGAGGTCTGTGAGCAACTGTGTGGGGAGGTCGGTGCGGAGTTCGTCGAGGCCACCATCACCGGCGGGTCGCCCCGGGAGGGGTATCACATCATGGCTGGCGGGACGGAAGAGGCCTACGAGCGCGCGACGCCGATACTCGACGTACTCAGCGACGACCACGTGCGGGTGGGGCCGATCCCCGACGCGACGGTGTTCAAACTCGGCCTCCAGATGCGCTACGCCGGCCACCACGCCGTCGACGCGGAGGTCGTCGAGTTCGTCCGCGACAGCGGCGTCGACCCCGAGATCTTCACCGACTTCCTCGACTTCGACATGTTCGACGGGTACTTCAGCGGTGACTTCAGCCAGGACATCGAGGGACTGGGTGGCCTGGCCATCTGGGACAAGGACATCGGCTACGCGCGGGACTGGGCCCGCGAGCACGGGACCGCGCTCCCGCTGAACGCGGTCGTCCACGAGGCCTACAAGGCGACGCGACGTCGCGCGAACGACGACGAGGGTGACGCCTCGGCACTGATCAGATACTGGCTGGCGCTCAACGACGCCGAAGACCGATACGCGGACCACGCAGGCGTCGAGAGTGAGGGTGACGGATGACCGAGGACGTGGCCGACGAGTCGATCCGGCTAGTCACGCGCGGCGACGACGCGTCGGTCGCCGAGGGCGCCAACGACGCGATACGTGATTGCTTCGAGGAGGGGATCCTGCGCAACGTCAGCGTGATGGCCCCACCGCCGGCGCTCGACCACGCCGCCGACCGACTCGCGGACCTCGACGGACTCTGTGTCGGCGTCCACCTCACGCTGACCTCCGAGTGGGACGCGCCGTCGTGGGCCCCCGTCCTGCCGCCGGAAGACGTTCCCTCGCTCGTCACCGACGACGGACGACCACGCTGCAGGCGTGTACCGCATCGTCGGTGCGATCGACGACGTCGCCCTGCTCCGGGTGGGGGATGCGAACGGCCACAGCGCGACGACCGGAGAAGTGATCCGTGTCGACCAGTCCCGCCTCGACGCCGAGTTCGAGGCTGCGACCGACCCGGACGCGGGCTTTTCGCCGCTAGCCGGCGTCCGGAACGCGGTCTCAGGACTCTACTGGAACGTCCGCGAGTTCTTCTGACCGGACTCCGTTCTGTTGGCCCGCTCAGTCGGCCGCGTACTCGTCGATGGTCGCCTCGTCGACCTCGAGGCCGGGTCCGGGGGTCGCCGGCGGTTCGATACGCCTCCCTTCCTGCACGCGGACGTCTTTCTGGTTGGCGATGTACGGGTTCGCGACGTGGCGACCGACGACGTGGCCATTCGGTGTAGCGGTCCGTCGACACCACTACCTCAGGCGGATTCGAGTCGGAAGACCGCGCCCGAGTCACCGCTCAGTCCGCTCCCGGCGGTCGTACAGACGAACAGTTCGCCGTCCGGGTTCCGACCGAACGAGAGGACGTTCGGGCCGAACTCCGCGTCGGCCTCGACGTCGACGACGCGGGAGGGCCACAGTCCGTCGTCGCGCTCGCGAGCGGCGAACAGTTGTCCGTCCGCCCGCCAGTCGGCGAAGAGGTACTGGTCCTCGAACCCCCCGAGTTCGTCGCCGTCGTAGAGGTAGCCGCCGATGACCGAGATCCCGCTCACCGCCGCACCACTGTGGGGATATTCGATCACCGGGTCGCGGAGCACCCGTCCCCGCGGGCTCTCGTCGGGGCAGCTGTCGGCCTGGAAGCAGTGTGCGCCCTCTCTGACGTTCCAGCCGTAGTTGCCACCGGACTCGACGATACTGACTTCCTCCCACGCACCCTGGCCGACGTCGCCGACGAACAGTCGACCGTCGGGACCGAACGACATGCGCCACGGGTTGCGAAAGCCCCAGGCGTAGTGTTCGTCGAGGCCCTCCGCACCCACGAGCGGATTGTCCTCGGGGACCGCGTAGTTCCGGTCGCCGTCCTCGTCGTCGACGTCGATCCGGAGGATACTGCCGAGCAGGTTCTCGGTGACGTCCTGTCCGTTGCCGCCGCCGACCGCGTCGTACCAGTCGGCGACATGGCCAGTCCCCTGGTCGTTGGCGCCCCCGCCGTCACCGACCGCGACGTAGAGGTAGCCGTCCGGGCCGAACGCGATGGCGCCGGCGTTGTGGTTGAACTGCGGTTCCGGGATCTCGAGTACCGTCCGCTCGGAGTCGGGGTCGGCCGTCGCCGCGTCCGGGTCGGCGTGGTACTCGGCGAGAACGAACGTGTGGTCGTAGCCCGACGGCGTCCCCTCGCGCGGCGGGGCGCTGTAGCGGACGAAAAACCGGCCGTTGTCGGCAAAGTCGGGATGGAAGGCCAACCCCAGGAGGCCGCGCTCGTCGAAATTCTCGCGGAGGGCGACCAGCCTGTCGCTCACGTCCAGGAACGGCTCGTCGTGGACGCTGCCGTCCTCCTGGAGGTACACCCGTCCGACCTGGTCGACCACGAATCGCCGGCCAGGCTGGGGGATCTCCAGAGCCAGCGGTGAGGTGAACCCGCTCGCGACGCGACGCGCGGAGAGTGTCTCTGTGTCCCCACCGCTTCCGGGGGCTGTCTCCGTCGATGAGCCGTCTGAACCGGTCTCTGTCGGGGTATCGCCCGTATCGTCACCGGCAGGGGTATCGCCTGGAGTGGGAGTTCCATCGGACTCGCTCGGCGTGGGGGTCTCGTCGGAGGTCGGACCAGCACCGTCGCCAGAGGTCTGACAGCCTGCGACCCCCGCTACGAGGGCCGCAGCACCGATACGGAGGGCCGACCGTCTGCTCACGGGGTCGGTCATACCCCTGCTCCGTAGCCCAGGGCCACCAAAGTTCCGACGGAACGCCCGAGAGTTGAATAAACGAGAAACTAGTTGTTCGATGTCAAACTCGAATCTTTTTTGAGGCTGGTGACGGATGGTCGGGTATGGTCGACAGAGACGATCTCCGCGAACAGTTCACCGAGGCGTTCGAGGGCGCAGACTATCCGATCTCCAGTCCGATGGACCTGGTGCCGGCCCTCCCCAACGGACCGGGGACGAAGTTCGAGTCCGGCGACTTCTCGATGACGGCGATGGAACTCCAGACCAAACTCGGGAGCGGTGACTTCCCCTACGACAGCGTCGACGCCTTCGTCGAGGACATCATGGACCAGCTAGAGGACAAGGACCTGCTCTGAGCGGGCGGCCGCGAGGACTATCGCTGCGCTGACGAACACGCCCAGCGCCAGCAACCCGTAGTTCCCGACCGTGCTGTCAGCACCGACGAGACCCAGTGAGTAGTTCTTCGAGGAGAGCGGCCAGAACGGCTCGATACCGGCGGGTGTCAGCGCGTCCGCGAGCAGATGTGACCCGACGGCGAGAAAGCCAACGAGAAAGCCGAAGGCGCCGAGGGTGACCGCTCGTCCCGGTGGCGCTGTCCCTGCGAGCGCCCCCAGTCCCCCGCCGACGACGGCGCCCACGAGGACGGCGAACAGGAGCGTGTGCGTCGGGCCGCGATGGGAGAGCAGAGGGACCTTCAGGTCGTAGTCGGGGAGTCGCGCGAGCGTGAGGACACCGATACCGCCGACGACGCCCGCCGCCTCGAACCCGCCCAGGAGCAACACGGTGCCCACAGGGGCGTACGTGAGCAGCGCCGCACCGTAGTGCCCGGTCCGGTACATGGGGGGTCGACGAGTTCGCGACACTTACCGGTTCCCGTCGGGGATTCCGCTCGCGGGCCGACCGGCGGTCGAATCGCCGGGAGTTCTAAACGGGTCGCCACCGAGGGTCCCGTATGCTCGAGTCCGACAGTGAACCCGCGATGACGCGGTTTCCGGTCCCCGAGATCGAGGATCTCCCCGACGACGTGCGTGAGCGGATCGAAGCCGAGGAAGAAGACGCCGGTTTCGTGCCGAACGTCTTCCTCGCACTCGCCTATCGCCCCTCGCACTTCCGGGCGTTTTTCGACTACTACGACGCCCTCGTCGCGGACACGGAACTCGAACGCGCCGAGATCGAGATGATAATCGTCGCCGTCAGCGGCGTCAACGACTGTCTGTACTGCACCGTCGCCCACGGCGCGCTCGCCCGTATCTACGCCGACGACTCCCAGATCGCCGAGCAACTCGCGACCGATCATCGGACTGCCGACCTCTCCGAGACCCACCGTGCGATGCTCGATTTCGCCGTCAAACTCACCGAGAACGGGCCCGAGATCGAGGAGGCAGATATCGAAGAACTCGAATCACACGGGTTCTCTCGACGGGCGGTCTGGGACATCGGTAGTGTCACAGCCTTCTTCAACCTCTCGAATCGCCTGGCCCACCTCGCGGATATGCGCCCGAACGAGGAGTTCTACACTCTCGGTCGGTGACCGGGACACGCCAACCGCGCCCGGGGGACCGACCACCGGTCAGGCTTCGCTGACCCGATACTCCGCCCGGTCGAACCAGTCGGGGTCGACCTCGACGCCCCAGCCCGGGTCCGACGGCACGGCGACTTCGCCGTCTTCGACGGTCGGTTCCGGCGAGAGCAGGCCTTCGGCCCAGTGGTCCTCGATGGAGTACTCGACGTAGGGGCCGGGATTCTCGAGCGCCGCGAGCAGGTGCAGCGTGAAGACGAGGACCATCGAGTGGTTCGCCGAGTGGGGCATGCAGGGGAGGCCGGCGTCGGCGGCCATCTCTGCCACGCGCCTCGCGCGGTCGATACCCCCGATGTAACAGACGTCGGGCTGGACCATCTCGACGGCGTCCATCTCGACCATGCGCCGCCACTGGGCGAGGTCGGTGTCCTGTTCGCCGCCGACGACGGCCACGTCGTCCAGTGACTCGTTCACCTCGGCCGTCCACTCCAGTTCCCAGTACGGGCAGGGTTCCTCGAACAGAGAGACGTCGTTCGGTGCCAGTATCTCCTCGCCGATCTCGATAGCGCGCTCCGGAGTGTAGGAACTGTTGCCGTCGATGAACAGGTCGACGTCGTCGCCCACGGCGTCTCGGACGGCGGGTGCGAGTTCGGCAGTCCGGCCGGGCCAGGATTCCTCGTCACTGCCCCGGGCCTCCTGAGCGCCGGTCCGGATCTTGAACGCGTCGAACCCTTTCTCGTCTCTGAGCCGGGCGAGCCGGTCGGCTTCTGTCTGGGGGTCGATGTCGCGTTGCATACTCGACCCGTAGACCGGCAGCGAAGTCGGTTCCCCACCGAGCAGTGAGACGACGGGTTCGCCCCGGCGCTTGCCCCGCAGGTCCCAGAGCGCGGTTTCCAGCCCCGTGGTCGCCCGGCAGACGTACGACCAGGGGAATTTGTACTCAGCCTCGACGATCTCGTCGGCGAGCGCGCCGAACGACTCGATCTCGCGACCGAGCGCGTGCGGTGCGACCTGCCGGTGGAAGACGTCGGCCGTGATGTCGGCGTTGTACGGTGCGACCTGTCCGAGCCCGACGTCGCCGTCGGTCGTGTGCGCGCGGACGAACGATACCGTCTCGGTCGCGAACGTCTCCAGTTTCGCCAGTTCCATATCCCCCGGTGTGGGCCGACCGAGGTAAATCGACCGGCAGGGTTCGTCCGCCGCCGCTCGAAACCGTGGCCCGGTACCGGCCGAGGCCGTCGTTTGCCCCGACACACTTAACTTTTCGATCACTCTAATCCGTGTATGTTGAGCGCGAAGATGGAGGACTATCTCAAGGCCGTCTACGAGGCCCAGGGGGAGAGCGAGGACCCGGTCTCGACGTCCCGGATCGCGGAGATGCTCGACGTGACACCGCCGACGGTCACCAGCATGCTGGAGAAACTGGAGGAGCGCGAACTCGTCGAACGCGAGAAGTACAAGGGGGTCCGGCTGACGACCGAGGGGGAGACGGTCGCGCTGGAGGTGATCCGCCACCATCGACTGCTCGAGACCTACCTCACCGAACAGCTGGGCTACGACTGGGCCGCGGTCCACGACGAGGCCGACAGGCTCGAACACCACATCAGCGAGGAGTTCGAGCGTCGCGTCGCCGACGTACTGGGCGACCCGACGGTCGACCCCCACGGCGACCCGATCCCGGACGACTCGCTGGAACCCGTCGACGAGACCGGTGCGACGCTGTCCGAGTTCGGCGAGGGCGAACGGGTCGCCGTCACTCGCGTCCGCGACCGCGACCCCGAAGAACTCGCGTACCTCGACGAGGTGGGTGTCACCCCGGGGACGCGCCTGACCGTCGTCGAGGTCGCGCCTATCGGTATGGTGACCGTCGAACTGAGCTCGGGAGACCAGGTGTCGCTCCCCGACGCCATCACGCGAACTATCTTCGTCGAACACGAGGACGAGCGACCGGAGTACGGCGAAGTCGCCGACGCCTAGGGGCCTCCATCCGCGACACGCCGTCGGAAACCGTTTTCTCCCGGGGGTGTGAGGAAACCGACATGCGCGATATCGACGAGACCGACCGGCAGATCCTGGGGCTCCTCCTCGACGACGCGCGCCGCTCCTGGCGTGAGATCGCGGACGTCGTCGACCTGTCCCCGCCGGCGGTCGCAGACCGCGTCGAACGACTGGAAGAACTCGGCGTCGTTCGGGGGTTCACCCTCGACGTCGACCGGACGAAACTCCGCGGCGGGACGCCGGTACTCGTGACCGTCACCACCGAACCCGGTGCCGGCGACGTCCTTGCGGAGGACCTCGCCGACGCCGACCGCGTCGAACACGTCTTCGAGACCGCCGACGACCGCGTCGTCTTCTCGGCCGTCGTCGACGAGGGCGACGCCCTGGCGGTCCTCCGGGCCAGCGCCGACCTCGAGGATGTCCGCGACTACGAGGTGTCGCTGCTCCGCGACCGCTCCTGGAGCCCCTCCGTCGAGGGCGTCGAACTCGCACTGTCCTGTGACGAGTGTGGGAACACCGTCACCAGCGAGGGCGAGAGCGAGCGCATCGACGGCGACCTGTATCACTTCTGCTGTGGCTCCTGCCGGGAGTCGTTCGTCGAGATGTACGAGGAGTTACGCGAGGGCGCGAACGCGTAGTGGCGGACTCCACGACCGAACTCAGCGCCGCGCGACCTGTATCGCGTGTTCCGGCCCGGTCGCGACCCGCTCGACGCTCCCGAACCGGCCGAGATGCGGCGACAGGTCGAGTTCGCGATGGTGGACGAACGCCACTCGGCCGTCGGGCGCGAGGACGTCCGCAGCACCGTCGAACAGGTCCGCGAGTACCCCCGAACCCGCGTGGGTCGGCGGGTTGCTGAGCACGACGTCGAACGTCGAGTCCCGGACCGCGCCGACGCCATCCGCCGTGTGGACGGCGCCAGCGAGGTCGTTCGCGCTCAGGGTCGCTTCCGCACAGGCAGTCGCGCGTGCGTCGTCGTCGGTCAGCGTCACCGAACAGTCGGCGGTCAGTCCGGCGTAGGCGCCGAGCGGCCCACAGCCACAGCACAGGTCGAGTACCCGGTCGCCGTCGTCGACCGTCGCTGACTCGGCGAGCAGACGCGTGCCGTCGTCGAGTCCCCCCGCGGCGAAGAGTCCGGGTTCGCTCACGAGATCCAGTTCCGTCCCGTCGATGTGTACCGTATCTGTCCCACGTTCGACGTACGTCGGCGGGTCGAGCGTCGCCGGACGGGACGCACGCACCAGTGTTGCACCGTCCGCGCCGGCGACCGTCTCGGGGTCGGCACCGAGTTCGGAGAGACAGTCCACGTAGCGGTTCAACCCGGTCGTCTCCCGGGCGCCGACGAAGAGCGTCCCCTCCGGGGCCAGTCGACCGAGTAGGTCGGTGATCCGCTGTTTGCCGACCTCCAGTGCGGTGTACGGTTTCGGAACGTAGACCGCGGTGTCGACAGTCCCGTCGAGTTCGGATTCGCGCGCGACCAGTTCGACAGCTGCTTCGACGCCGTTCTCGCGGACGTTCTCGCGGCAGGTGTCTGCCGCCCGGGCGCTCGACTCGGTCATCGTCACGCCGTCGGCACGAGCCGCCAGGACGACGCCGAGGACGCCGTAGTTAGCCTGTGCGACGAGTAAATCGTCGAGGTCGTTTTCCCAGCAGGCGTCCAGCGCGAGCAGGGTTTCGGTTCTGAACTCCCCCGCCGAGTGGAGGCCGTCGCGGGTCCGGAATCGATAGGTGTCGGGACCGGTGTCCGTGTTCGAACCGAGTTCGAGCGTCATCGCGGTGTCACCACGTGTTGCCCGCGCTTTCCCCCGACCGGACATAAGCGCGACGGTGGTCGAATGCCAGTGAACCGAACCGCTCCCCCACCACGCACTTTCGGAGTGAAATTATCGGTGCGGTTTATCTTTGGTTCGGGAGGGAAAAACCGCATTAACACGTATCCCCTATACTTACTCGATGAGCACCAGGGACGAACGACTCGAACTACAGGGAATGAGTTGCGCCAACTGCGCGTCGACCATCCAGGAGTCCCTGGAGGGCCTCCCGGGTGTCGAGCGCGCGTCGGCGAACTTCGCGACCGACGAGGGGTCGGTCACGTACGACCCCGACGAGGTCACGCTAGCCGAGATCTACGGGGCAGTCGAGGACGCCGGCTACGACCCCGTCAGCGAGACGGTCACCGTCGCGATCACGGACATGTCGTGTGCGAACTGCGCAGAGACGAACGAGACGGCGCTGCTGGACACGCCGGGTATCGTCTCCGTGGACGTCAACTTCGCCACCGACGAGGCCCGTGTCACCTACAACCCCGCCGAGGCGTCGCTCGAAGACATCTACGACGCCATCGAGAGCGCCGGCTACTCGCCGGTCCGCGAGGACGAGAGCGACGGCGATTCGAGTGGTGAGTCGAGCCAGGACCGCCAGGACGCTGCGCGCAACGCGGAGATCCGCCACCAGCGCACCCTCACGCTGTTCGGCGCGGTGCTGTCACTCCCGCTCCTGGCGATGATGGTCGGCCACATCTTCGCCGCGGACTGGATGGAGACCACCTTCGAGGGGATCCCGCTGGGGTGGGTCGCCTTCGCGCTCGCCACGCCCGTCCAGGTCTTCCTCGGGCGACAGTACTACGAGAACTCCTGGAATGCACTCGTCCGGAATCGGACCGCGAACATGGACGTGCTGATCGCGCTCGGGTCCTCGACGGCGTACGTCTACTCCGTCGCCGTCCTCCTGGAACTGATCGTCGGCGGCCTCTACTTCGACACCGCCGCGTTCATCCTCGTCTTCATCACGCTGGGCAACTACCTCGAGGCCCGCTCGAAGGGCCAGGCCTCCGAGGCCATCCGGAGTCTGCTGGAGATGGAGGCCGAGACGGCGACGCTCGTGCGTGACGACGGGAGCGAGGAGGAGATCACCCTCGAAGACGTCGAAGTCGGTGACCGTCTCAAGGTCCGTCCCGGGGAAAAGATCCCGACGGACGCCGTCGTGGTCGACGGCGAGAGCGCGGTCGACGAGTCGATGGTCACCGGCGAGTCGGTGCCCGTCTCCAAGGAACCCGGCGACGAGGTGATCGGCTCGACCGTCAACCAGAACGGCGTCCTCACCGTGGAGGCGACGAAGGTCGGCGCCGAGACGGCAATCCAGCAGATCGTCTCCCGGGTCAAGGAGGCCCAGAGCCGCCAGCCCGAGATCCAGAACCTCGCCGACCGCATCTCCGCGTACTTCGTCCCCGCCGTCATCGTCAACGCCCTGTTCTGGGGCGTCGTCTGGTATCTCTTCCCCGGGGCGCTCGCGGCTTTCGTCGGGAGCCTGCCTGTGTGGGGACTCGCCGCGGGCGGTCCCGCGGCGGTGGGTGGCTTCGAGTTCGCTATCGTCGTCTTCGCCTCCGCCGTGTTGATCGCCTGTCCCTGTGCGCTGGGGCTGGCGACGCCCGCCGCGACGATGGTCGGGACGGCTATCGGCGCGCGCAACGGCGTCCTCTTCGAGGGCGGCGATATCCTCGAACGCGTCCGCGACGTCGACACCGTCGTCTTCGACAAGACCGGCACCCTGACGCGCGGCGAGATGGAACTGACGGACGTCGTCGCCCTGCCCGCCACGGACGGCGGCACGCTCGACGGTGACGCCGAGGGCGATGTGCGCGATTCGACGGATCCCGCGGCCGACGGCGGCGCACTCGTCGAATCCGAAGTCACCGAGGACTTCGTCCTCGAAGTCGCGGCGGCGGCCGAGTCGGGCAGTGAACACCCGCTGGCCGAGGCCATCGTCGCCGGTGCCCGCGAGCGTGGCATCGACGTGGGTCATGCCTCCGAGTTCGAGAACGTCCCTGGCCACGGCGTGAGAGCCACCACCGACCACGGTCGCGTCCTCGTCGGGAACCGGAAACTGCTGGAGGACGAGGGCGTCGACACCGATCCCGCCGCCGACGCGATGAACCGGTTAGAGCGGGAGGGCAAGACGGCGATGCTCGTGGCGCTCGCCGACGACGAGACGGATGCGGGCGATGGAGCGTACCGACTCCTCGGCGTCGTCGCGGACGCGGACACGGTCAAAGACTCCGCGAGAGAAGCCGTCGGGGCGCTCCGCGAGCGTGGCGTCGAGGTGCGGATGATCACCGGCGACAACGAGCGGACCGCCCGTGCGGTCGCCGAGGAGGTCGGGATCGACCCCGACAACGTCATGGCGAGCGTCCTGCCCGACGAGAAGGCCGACGCGGTCGAGGCGATCCAGTCCGACGGCGACCGGGCGATGATGGTCGGCGACGGCGTCAACGACGCCCCCGCCCTCGCCGCGGCCTACGTCGGCTGTGCCATCGGGAGTGGCACCGACGTCGCCATCGAAGCGGCGGACGTGACGCTGATGCGCGACGACCCGCTTGACGTCCTGAAGGCCATCCGTATCTCGGAGGCGACGCTCTCGAAGATCAAACAGAACCTCCTCTGGGCGCTGGGCTACAACACGGCGATGATCCCGCTGGCCTCGCTCGGCCTGCTCCAGCCGGTCCTCGCCGCCGCCGCCATGGCCGTCTCCAGCGTCTCCGTGCTCACGAACAGCCTGCTGTTCCGCCGGTACGTGCCCGACCACGACTACCGGGTGCTCGGCGTCTTCCGTCGCTGACCCGGACCGGTCTCCGCTGATCGATCCAGTTCCCCCTCGCTGGCTGACAACCTCACCGTCTCTCCTGACACGAACCCCACCTGACTATATCCCCGAACTACCTAACCACTGTACCGAACGAGTTCGGCCGTGTTCTCGCGGTCTGACCGGAAATACCAAGCCTCTTTTTTAGGGAGTTCCAAGGTTCCAGTTGCGCATGAAAGGACAGATCGGACGGCGCGACGTGCTCAGAGGTATCGGTGTGACGGCAATGGCGGGCGTCCTGGCAGGCTGTTCGACCGAGACACAGAACGGCGGCGGCGGAGACGGCGGCAGCGACGGCGGTGACGGCGGGAACGGAGGCGGTGGGGGAGTCCCGTCCGAGGTGGACAGCTACCTCTCCGACGCGAACGGCTACGACGGGTCCATCGCGGACAGGACCGGCGAGAGCAACCCGACGGTCATGGTCGGCGCCGGCGACCAGGGACTGGCGTTCGACCCCGCGGCGATCCGTGTCTCGACCGGTACGACGGTGACGTGGGAGTGGACCGGCGAGGGCGGTGGCCACAACGTCGTCTCGGACGACGGCACCTTCTCCAGCGGTGACAGCGACTACGTCTCCGAAGCCGGATACACGTACGAGTACACCTTCGAGAGCGCCGGCAACTACACGTACTACTGTGTCCCCCACCAGGGGCTCGGGATGCTCGGCGCCGTCGTCGTCGAGTAAAAGCGGCTCGTTCTCCCCGTTCTCTTCGTTCTCGGCGTTACCGTTGCTCGCCGCGTAGCTCGGCCATGTGGTCGATCCGGCGCTGGACGAGGTCGGGTTTGCCGATGTCGTGTCGGATGTGGACACCGTCGCCTGCCGCTCCGAGCGCGTCCTCGGCGACTTCCTCGGCCATCGGGATACTGTCGGCGAGCCCCACGACCGCGAACGAACGAGAGGTCGTCGTGTAGATGCCGTCGTCCCGCTCGTCGACCGACGCGTAGAAGAGGAGTGCCTCGGGTGGTGCCCCACCGTCGGCCGCCACACTCCCGTCGGCGTCGCCGGCGTACCGTTCGTTGACCCGACGGATCGTCTCCTCGTCGACCGTCACGCGGGCACCGCTCTCGGGGTCGGTCGGATAGCCCTCGGGGACTGCGTACTTGCAGACCGTCGCTTGCGGGGCGAAGGAGAGTCGCGGCAGCGACTCGCCCTCCCGGGCGGCCACGAGCACGTCGAGGAAGTCGGTGTTGAGGACCGGCAGGGTGTTCATCGCCTCGGGGTCGCCGAAGCGGGCGTTGAACTCGACGACTCTGATACCGTCCGCGGTGAGCATGAACTGGCCGTAGAGGACGCCCTTGTAGCTGTCCAGCGCGTCGACAGTCGCCTGGAGGACGTCGACGGCCTCCTGGTAGTCGTCCTCGTCCATGAACGGCAGCGCGAGCTGTCCGTCGGAGTACGACCCCATCCCGCCCGTGTTGGGCCCCTCGTCGCCCTCGTAGGCGCGCTTGTGATCCTGGACGGCGGGCGTCACGCGCAGGTCGCCGTTCGCGACGAACGCCTGGACGGTGAACTCCTCGCCGACGAGACGCTCCTCTAGGACGATCCGGTCGTAGTCCGACTCCCGGATGTACTCCTTTGCTTCTTCGTTGGTGATCTGGTCGCCGGTGACGCGGACGCCCTTGCCACCGGTGAGGCCGGCGGGTTTGACCGCGAGGTCACCGTCGAAGTCGTCGACGTACTCGCAGGCCGCCTCCATGTCTTCGAACGTCTCGAACGCCGGGCAGCCAGGGATGTCGTGGCGCTCCATGAACCGCCGCTGGAAGGCCTTGTCCGTCTCGATCCGGGCCTCCTGTTCTCGCGGACCGAACGTGTAGACGCCCGCGTCGTCGAGCGAGTCGGCGACGCCGGCTTCCAGCGCCGCCTCCGGGCCGATGACGGCGAGCGTGGCCTCGACCTCGCGGGCGTAGGCGGTCACGGCCGTCGGGTTGGTCGTGTCCAGCGACTCGAACTCCTCGGCCAGCGCGGCGATACCCGGGTTCCGGTTGCCCGCACAGGCGTAGAGGTCCGCGCCGGACGAACTGACTGCCCGTGCGATGGCGTGCTCGCGCCCGCCGCCGCCGACCAGCAGCACTGTCTCTGTCATGTGCGGGAGAGCGACGGGCGATAACGTAAGTGCTGTGTTTCGCCCAGATCCGGGTTCGAACCACGGGAAGTGTCGTCCGCGAGCGTGAGGGGCGGACTCCAGACGCTCGACCGCCCGTCTCGCTCCACGTCCCTTTACCCGCTGGCCCTCCTACCCCGACACATGACCGACGACGACCCCCTCGCGCGCAACCGGCTGGCCGAGGAGGAGAGCCCGTACCTCCGCCAGCACGCGGACAACCCCGTCAACTGGCAGCCTTGGGACGACCGGGCCCTGGCTGCGGCCCGCGAACAGGAGAAACCGATCTTCCTCTCGATCGGCTACGCGGCCTGTCACTGGTGTCACGTCATGGAGGACGAGAGTTTCCAGGACGAGGCCGTCGCGGAGTTACTCAACGAACAGTTCGTCCCGATAAAGGTCGACCGCGAGGAGCGCCCGGACGTCGACAGCATCTACATGAGCATCTGCCAGCAGGTCACCGGCCGCGGCGGCTGGCCGCTCAACGCCTGGCTCACTCCCGACGGCGACCCCTTCTACGTCGGGACGTACTTCCCCAGAGAGGCCCAGCGCAACGCACCCGGTTTCCGGCAACTGCTCGAGGACATCTCCGAGTCCTGGAACGACCCCGAGGAACGCGCGGACATGGAAGACCGCGCCGAGCAGTGGACCGCCGCCATCCGCGGCGAACTCGAAGAGACGCCCGACGCACCCGGAGACGGCGTCGACGCCGACGTCCTGACCGACGCCGCGAGCGCCGCGCTCCGGGGAGCAGACCGGGAGTTCGGCGGCTGGGGCCGCGGCCAGAAGTTCCCACAGCCCGGTCGACTCCACGTCCTGTTGCGGGCGTTCGACCGGGAGGGGCGCGACACGTATCGCGAGGTGGTCACCGAAACACTGGACGCGATGGCCGACGGCGGAATGTACGACCACCTCGGCGGGGGCTTTCACCGATATACCACCGACCGCGAGTGGGTCGTGCCCCACTTCGAGAAGATGCTGTACGACAACGCCGAACTCCCGCGGGCATACCTCGCCGCGTACCAGCTCACCGGCGAGGACCGCTACCGGACTGTCGCGACCGGGACCCTCGAATTCGTCCGGCGGGAACTCACCCATCCCGAGGGCGGGTTCTACAGCACGCTCGACGCCCAGAGCGTCCCGCCGGACGCGACCGGGGACGAGACCGACACCGCCGTCGGCGAACAGCCCGAACCGGAGCGCGAAGAAGGCGCCTTCTACGTCTGGACGCGCTCGGACGTCCAGGCAGCCATCGAATCGCGGGCGGCCCTCTCCTCGATACCGACCGGGGACGTGGACGCCGACCTGGCGACCGAGCTCTTCTGTGACCGCTACGGCGTCACCGCGAGCGGGAACTTCGAGGGCCAGACCGTCCTGACACTGTCCGCGAGTCTCGACGAACTGGCCGAGCGCCACGACCGCCCCGTCGACGTGATCGACCGTATCCTCGAGGAAACCGAACGTGCGACGTTCGAGGCACGCGAGGAGCGTCCGCGTCCCGCCCGCGACGAGAAGGTCCTCGCGGGGTGGAACGGGCTGATGATCTCGGCCTTCGCCGAGGCGGCGCTCGTCGACGACGAAGCGTGGGCCGAACGAGCGAGGGATGCGCTCGATTTCGTCCGCGAACACCTCTGGGACGCCGAATCGCGGCGACTCTCCCGGCGCTACAGGGACGGTGACGTCGCCGTCGACGGCTACCTCGAGGACTACGCGTTCCTCGGACGCGCCGCCTTCGACCTGTACGCCGTGACTGGCGATCACGGCCACCTCGGGTTCGCGTTCGACCTCGCACGCGTCGTTCTCGAGGAGTTCTGGGACGACGACGAGCGGACGCTGTACTTCACGCCACAGAGCGGCGAGTCGCTGGTGGCCCGCCCGCAGGAACTCACCGACACCTCGACCCCCTCGAGCGCGGGTGTCGCCGCCGAACTGCTCGCGACGCTCGCACACTTCAGCGACGACGACGGTTTCGCGGCCGTCGCGAGAGGGGTCGTCGACACCCACAGTTCACGCATCGAGTCGGACCCGCTCCAGCACCCGTCGCTCGTCCTCGCGGCCGACACGCTCGAGAGCGGTGCGAGCGAACTGACGCTCGCTGCTGAGTGGGCCGAAGGCTGGTCCGACGAGTGGCGCGAGACGCTCGCAGATACCTACGTCCCCCGCCGCCTGCTCGCGCCACGACCCGCCGACGACGGTGACCTCGACGCGTGGCTCGCCGGTCTTGAACTCGACGGCGAACCGCCGATCTGGGCAGGTCGGGCGGCCAGAGACGGCCGTCCGACCGTCTATGCCTGTCGTGACAGGGCGTGTTCGCCGCCCGCCCACGACGTGAGCGAGGCGCTCGACTGGTTCGACGGCGGCGACCGATAGGAAGATCAGACCCTCTCTGCGAGCGATTCGAGTTCGCGGCCGAGATAGACGGCGATCGGGACGGGTTCTTCCTCGACGAAGCGGGCGATCTCCTCGCCGTCGCGCTCGACGACGACCGTCGGGATCAACTCGATGTCGTACTCCTCGACTCCCGGACCGGTCTTCGAGCCGTCGTCTTCCTTCTCGACCGGGAAGTGCTCGATGCGCGATGCCGGGACGTCGGCGGCGTCCAGCGCGGCCGCGAAGTCCGGCAGCTGTGACCGGCAGTCGATACACCAGTCCCCGCCCCAGACCTTGTAGGTCACCTCGTGGCGTAACGACGCCAGCACGTCCACCGTATCGGCGTAGGCCTCCTCGGTCCACACCGGGTTCGGTTCCATCGTCTCCAGTTGCATGGCTCCCCATAACGCCCCGCAGGGCTTAATTCCGCCGCTCTACTCGGAACCGGGATCGAACCCGCGTCGCCCCCGTCGCGTCACAGGCGGCGACACACCCTGCCGGTGCCAGCGGGGATTTAAGAGCGGGCGGCCTACATCGGGTAGTGAAATCGAGCATCCTCGAGACGATCGGGTCGCCGCTGGTCGAAGTCGAGGGACCGGCGGGCGCCACCGTCGCCGCGAAGGTCGAGTCGTTCAACCCGGGCGGGTCGGCCAAGGACCGTCCCGCCCGCTGGATGGTCGAAGCAGCAGAACGCGAGGGGACGCTAGAGCCCGGCGACACCATTGTCGAACCCACCAGCGGCAACACTGGCATTGGCCTCGCCATGGTCGGTGCCGCCAAAGGCTACGACGTCCGCCTGATCATGCCCTCGTCCAAATCGCCCGAGCGCCGCCAGATCATGCGCGCCTACGGCGCCGAGACCGAACTCGTCGATGGCGACATCTCCGACGCGCGCGAGCGCGCCGACGAACTCGAAGCCACCGGCGAGTTCGTCCAGATGCACCAGTTCGAGAACCCCGCCAACCCCCGTTCGCACTACGAGTCGACCGGCCCCGAGATCGTCGAGCAGGTCGGCGACCGCACCGTCGACGCCCTCGTCGCCGGCATCGGCACTGGTGGGACGATCACCGGCATCGGCCGCCGACTTCGCGAGGAATACCCCGGTATCGATATCGTCGGCGTCGAACCGGCCACGAACGCCGTCCTCTCGACGGGCGAGGCCGGCGAGGACGACTTCCAGGGGATGGGCCCGGGTTTCGTCAGCGACAACCTCGACACCGACCTCCTGGACGACGTGCTCACGGTCGACCTCGACGACGCCGAGGAAGAGTGTCGCCGGCTCGCCCGGGAGGAGGGCATCTTCGTCGGTCAGTCCTCCGGCGCGTCGAACCTCGCCGCGAAGGACGTCGCCGGGCGACTCGCCGACGACGACGCTATCGACGACCCGCTCGTCGTCACGGTCTACTGGGACAGCGGCGAGCGGTACATGTCGACCGGGATGTTCGACGACTGACGCCGCCCGTCACGACTCGCTCGTGGCTATCGGGTCGTCCGTGAAGGTCCACGACACCGACTCGGGGTTCAAACCCGTCCTGGGCAGAGGTTTCACTGGCATCCAGTCCTCGTCGGTCCTCGTGAGCAGCAGGCTCTGTGCGGTTCGACAACGGATGTCGGCCTGTCCTTGGATGCAAGTCTCGCGCCCCGGATGCAGCCACGCTGGCAAAAATGTCTATCGAAACTGATAGTATGTCTCACGACCAGTTCGCGCGCCGGACTGAACGACCGGGGGTGACAGCGGCCGCAGGTCGAACTCAGTCTTCGAGCGCGTCGGCGATGCGATCGAGCGTCCGGCGGACGTCGTGGACCTCGTCGCGGAGTTTGCGGACCTCACGGACGAGTTCCTCGTTGTCCTCGCCGGCCTCCTCACGACCGCGCTCGGCGCCGGGCGGGCCGCCACCCATGCCGGGCGGACCGCCGCCACCGCCCATCATGCCGCCCATCATCTGTGCGAAGGGGTTGCCGCCCATGCCGCCGGGGCCGCCACCGCCGCCCATCATCTCTTCCATGCGCTCCTCGCGGCTGGGGCCGTCGCCCTCGCCCTCGCCCTCCTCGGCTCGCTGCTGCCGGATCTCCTCGACTCGCTCGCGGAAGGACTTCGAGTCGTCCTCGCCCTCTGCACCGTCGGCACCGTCCGCTCGCTCGGCACCGTCGTCGGCCTGGGCGTCTGTCGCCGGTTCCTCGCTGTCGCCCTCCGCGGGCGCTCCAGTGTCTTCGGAGTCGTCGTCTGCCATACCCGTGATAACCGCGGGCGTCTCAAAAGGGTTGTCACCCAGGACTGTGCGCCTCGCGGCGAGAGGGCTCAGCTCAGCCGCCGGACCAGCACGGAGATGCCGTAGATCGAGAGGATGAGCACGAGCAGGTTGAACGCGACCTGGAACACCGACACGAAGTCCGGGGAGATCCAGACGCTGATCGCCGTCGACGCGGCGAAGTACACCCGGAACGTCGCCACCAGCGCCAGCAGACAGAGGATCACCAGCCCGGCGATCTGGACGAGCCACGCGAGTCGCGCTCCGGTCGAGCGGCCCCCGGACGCGCTCTCCTGCGGTTGTCCCTCTCCGGCCGGTCCCGTCTCGACACCGCCGGTGGTTGTCGGTCCACCCTCGGTCCCCGCCCCGCCGTCGCCGGCCGTCGGAGTGGTCTGGTTCTCGTCGACGTCCGGGTGGGCAGGCTGTGCGTCTCTCGTGGCGTCGCTCTCGGTGTTGTCGTCGGTCATGTTCGCCTCCTGGCTGCCAGGGCCCCGACGGCCAGCAGCGCGACGATGGCTGCGACGGCGCCGAAGCCGGGTCCCTGCGAAACCGTCGCAGCGGGCGTGTCGGCATCGCGAGGTGGCGTCGGCGTCTCACCGGTGAACTCACCGGCGTCGAAGTCCACCTCCTCGCGAGTGGTGTTCTCCGGCACGGGTCGGGACGGGTCGAGCATCGCTGGCGACGTCGCCGTCCCGACGATGACGCCGTCGCGGTAGAGGATCGCGTCGAGGTAGTAGTTGTAGTTCGACGGGACCTCCAGTTCGACCGTCGGCGTCGCGGTCCGTCCGGGGCCGATATCGCCGATCTCGACGGTCTCGCGGTCGGCGATGAGATTGGACTCGACCTGCCGTGCGCGCACGACCAGTTCGAGTCCGCCCGCGGGCTCGTCACCGCGGTTCGTGAGCCAGGTCTGAGTCTCCAGGGTCGTCCGGTTGTTTCCCGTCTGACTCGGACTGTAACTGATGACGGGCAGGTCCGCACCGCCGGACTCGAAGCGGTGGAACTCGATCGAGGTGCGGGCGTAGTCGGGGACCAGTGACTCGACGCCCCGCACCGTCGTCCGACCGGTCGCGATCCGGTCGCCGTCCTCGTAGACGCGGATGTCCAGTCGGTAGCCCCCCTGTCGTTCGACGCTGACGTTGACTCGCGTCGCGATCTCCCGGTTGCCGGAGACGTTTCCGAGGCGTTTCCGTTCGGTCGTCTCGACGAGTCCGGTGTCGGTGTCGACCGCCTGTACTTCGATCGTGACGTTGCGCGCCGTCCCGCCACGGTGGCCCAGTCTGATGTCGAGCGAGAGTTCGGCCGTTTCTCCGCCGACGACACCGGTCGAGACGCGTGGCTCCTGGAGGGCGAGATAGCTCTCGCGGACCGACTCGTCGGAGCGCTCGGCGAGTGCTCCGGGGACCGCGACGGCGAACACGACCGACCCCACGACGACCACCGCCGCGAGGGCCGCGAGCGTCCGCTCTCTGTTCACACCCACCAGCGGGACGGCCGCCTGTAAATGTCTTGTGTCCAACAGGCTCCCGGGAGCATGTCGGCCCCGACCGACGAGACGTTCCGGAGATCACCCGAACGCGCCGAGACTCGACTGCAGGTCGCGGTCGGTCGCCCCGGCTTCGACATCGTGTCCGACGAGGTCTCGCATGTCGACGGCGTAGGTCGTCCCGCCCGTCTCGAGGACGAGGACTCGCCCCTTCGTGCCGAGGACCGTCCCCGAGAGCACCGTCTCGGCGACGGGTCGCTCCGTCAGGTCGAGTCCGTAGTTGAACTCGAACGTGTCGATGGGGTCGAACCCGCCCAGGAGGTCGGTCCAGGCGTCGTCGTCGACCGACCGATGGAGCCCCCCGATCTTGGTCGGGACGCGAACCCGGTCGCCCACGTCGCGGGCGATGTCGGCCTCGATCTGTCGGGCGATACGACCGTCCGCCACAGTACGCAGGTGTGCCGCCTGGTCGGCGCCCTGTTCTCGCAGGCGGCGGTCGAGTCGCCACGAGCGAGTTACGCCTACTTTGAACGTCGCCGGCGCGAACGCCGCGAGGTATATCGCGTGGCCCTCGCGACAGGATTCGAGCGGGAGCGAACACTCGCCGGTACAGCGGGCACAGGGCCACCGGTCCGTGTGACGGTCACAGTAGGGCGCGTCCGAACGGCCACAGCGGGTGTGCCCGTCGCCGTCACGGACGCCTGCACAGTGGCGCTCGCCGAGGCTGTAGGCCAGTTCCCGTCCGGGTTCGAGCGACTCACGCTCGACGATGCCGTCGGTGGACAGTGCCAGTCCGGCGGGTTCCTCGACGGCCGCGTCGTACCCCACTATCTGCACGCGACTCGCTTGGAGCGCAGTCGGTTTAGGGGTGACGTTCGCCCCGCAGTCGGCGCCTTCCCCCCGCTATCGACGTGTGCATCCGGCAGTCACGGCCGACCGTCGACTCCCTCGTCTGGGCGTTACGGCCGACCGCCCGACCCGCGGGACGTGAACGGGCGACTGGGTTTATGGATCAGGCACATGACAGCCCCAGGTGAGACACGACAATGGCCGACCTGCAACTCACGAGTCCGGCGTTCGAGAACGGGGGGACGATACCGGAGAAATACGGGTACACCGCGGCTAACGTCAACCCATCGCTGGAGATCTCGGGCGTGCCCTCGAGTGCGACCTCGTTTCTCCTGGTCGTCGACGACCCGGACGCCCGCGAACCAGCGGGCAAGATCTGGGACCACTGGGTCGTCTGGAACGTCCCGGCCGACATCGGCACCATCCCCGAGGACTGGGACGCCCGCGGCGACGGGGCGACGGAGGGAGAAAACGACTACGGCGAGACGGGCTGGGGGGGCCCGAACCCCCCGGACCGCGAACACACCTATCGCTTCCTGCTCTACGCGCTCGACACCTCGCTCGACCTCCCCACCGGCGCGAGCAAGGACGACGCCTACGACGCCGCCGAGGGCAACGTCGTCGGTAAGGCCCACCTCGAGGGCCGGTTCGCGCCCTGACTACAGCTCTTCGAGGAGTTCGCTCGTCGCCCGACGGACCGCGTCGTCGCTCGACCCCTCGGCCTCGGAGCCCAGCGCGGCGAGTTTCTCGACGGAGAGACGCATCCGCGGGACGTCGCCGACCCACCCGCGTTCGCCGCCGGTGTACTCGTAGTCCGGGTCCAGTCCCATCTCGTCGGCGACGATGTCGGCGATGGTCGTCACCGAGGTGGTCGTGCGCGTCCCGAGGTTGTAGGTGTTGACCGGCTGGTCGGCGTGCTCGACGACGTGGATCATCGCGTCGAGGCAGTCCTCGATGTGCATGTAGGATTTCTCCTGTCGGCCGTCCCCGAGGATGGTGAGCGTCTCCGGGTCCTCGCGGAGTTTCTCGACGAAGTCGGGGATGACTGCCCCCGGTTGGAGGCGCGGGCCGACGATGTTGGCGAAGCGGTAGTTCCAGACGGTGAAGCCGTGGCTGTGGGCGTACACCGACAGGAGCGCCTCCTCGCCGAGTTTGCTCGCGCCGTAGACGCTGATCGGTTCGAGCGGCGCGTAGTCCTCGGGGGTCGGACGGGGTGCCTCGCCGTAGACGACCGACGACGAGGTAAAGGCCACCTTGTCGACGCCCACCTCGTCCATTCGCTCGACGACTGCCTCGGTGAGGCGGTTGTTCGAACGGAACTGTTCGACGTCGTCGCGAGCGGCGTTCTTGTCCGCCGCGAAGTGAAAGACGACGTCGGCCTCTTCCGTGATCGCTTCGGCGGCGACGTCCGGGTCGCCGAGGTCGCCCTCGACGAACTCGGCCTCGTCGGGCACCCAGGAGCGCTTCCCGTTCGCGAGGTTGTCGACTGCGACGACGTCGTTGTCGGCCACGAGACGGTCACAGAGGTGCGAGCCGACGAAGCCCGCGCCGCCCGTGACGACGACGCGCTTGCCAGTCAGGTCCATACCGCCGAGACGACCAGCGGTCCAAAGGGCGTTGCGGTCGGCAGACCCCGACGTTCGGGTATCCGGTCCGGGATTCTCACATCTCTGGAACGGCCGACGCGCTGAAACCGTCCAGTCGCCGATGAGAGGACATGAGAGAGCGCGACAGGTCCCGGAGCGCCGACGGGCCCGGACCCACGAGACGGACGTTTCTGGCGACCGCGGGGAGCGTCGCCCTCGGTGCACTCGGGAGCGCAGGCTGTCTCGACCTGGGCGGGTCGGGCACAGAGACGGCGACTGCGGTTCCGGAGACGCTTCCGGCCCCCTCCCGCGGTGACGGCGACGTGACGATGACCGTCTACGAGGACCTGGCGTGTCCGGCCTGTCGGACCTTCCACGAGCAGTTCGTCCCCGTGATCGACCGCGACTACGTCGAACCAGGTGTCGTGACCTACGAGTTCCGGGACTTCCCGCTGGAGATGCACGCACCCCGCTCGTTCGAGGCGGCCAACGCCGCCCGTGCCGTCCAGGCTGCCGCTGGCGAGGCGGCTTTCTTCAGCTACGTCGATTCCCTGTTCGCGAACCAGAACTCGCTGTCGCCGGACACCTACGCGGAGCTCGCGGGCGACGTCGGCGTGGACGGCGACCAGATTCGAGCGGCCGCGGTAGGCCAGATCTACCGGAATACTATCGACCGCGACCTCTCACGGGGACAGGACGCGGGGGTCCGCGGGACGCCGACCGTCTTCGTCGACGGGGAACAGCCGGCGGAGTTGAGCATGAACGCGATCGCGGCCGCTATCGAGGCGGCGCGGTCGCAAGACTCCTAACCCGGACCCCCGTAGCCGCGCTCATGCAGGGCGAACCCGCTGTCGTCGTCTGTCGCCTGGGCCACCGTCCCGGTCGCGACGACCGCATGACGACCCACGTCGGACTCACCGCCCGGGCGCTCGGCGCCGACCGCGTCGTCCTCCCGACCGACGCCTCGGGCTCGGCCGAGACGATCCGCGACATCACCGACCGCTTCGGCGGCCCCTTCGAGGTGGAAGTGGGGACGCCCATCTCGGTCGTCCGCGACTGGGAAGGGCCGATGGCCCACCTCACGATGTACGGCGAACCCGTCCAGGAGGTCGCCGACGACGTCCGCGAGGCCCGCGAGACCGACCCGCTACTCGTCGTGGTGGGTGCGGAGAAAGTGCCCTTCGAGGTGTACGACCGGGCCGACTGGAACGTCGGCGTGACGAACCAGCCCCACTCCGAGGTGGCGGGGCTGGCCGTCTTCCTCGATAGACTGTTCGACGGACGCGAACTCGACCGCGAGTGGGCCGATGCCGACCGCGTCGTCGTCCCACAGGAGACCGGCAAGCGCGTCGAGGAACCGGGCGAGGAATCGACCGACAGAAACTGAACCCGTCGTCTCGAGTCCCGCGAGAGCGGACAGTCCACTCAGAACGTCGTTTCGTCCAGCAATCCGTCCGCGAGAACGACTAGGGCGGGCACCACGAGTGCGGCGGCGACACCGACAAGCCCCAGCCCGGCCGCCAGGACCGTCACACACCCGACGAGAGCCAGTAGTGACACGACCGGCGGCTGGTCGTCCGCGTCCATGCTCGAAATTATATAGCAGTGACATAAAACCGTTCGGCGGATCCCCCTCGGAGCGGTTCGCTTGCTCTCCTGACGGCCGGTCACCGGTCCGGTCGCAGCAGTCACGTTGCTTGCCGGGGCCGGTGCATTCGGTGGCTTTAAACGCGTCAGGGCCCCAGTTTCGGGCAATGGCTTTTGACGACCTCCTGGAGGACCCGGTGATTCAGAAGTACCTCCACGAACTGGTCGGACCGAAGGGGATGCCCGTCGCGGCCGCGCCGCCGGACGGCGAGGTGACCGACGAGGAACTCGCCGAGGAACTCGGCCTCGAACTCAACGACGTCCGCCGGGCCCTGTTCATCCTCTACGAGAACGACCTGGCGAGTTACCGCCGACTGCGCGACGAGGACTCGGGGTGGCTCACCTACCTCTGGACTTTCGAGTACGAGAAGATCCCGGAGCAACTCGAGTCGGAGATGTACCGCCTCCTCGACGCCCTGGAGGAGCGTTCGGAGTACGAACACGACCACGAGTTCTACCTGTGTGAGCACTGCGGTATCCGCTTCGAGTTCGGCGAGGCCATGGAGTTCGGCTTCGAGTGTCCGGAGTGCGGAAATCCGGTGGAAGCGATGGAGAACACGCGTCTCGTCGAGTCGATGGACGCGCGCATCGCGGCCCTGCGTGACGAACTGAACGTCGACAGGAACGAAGTCGAAGCCTGATGGTCGTCCTCGCTACCAAGTGTTACGTCGACGGCGACGCCCGCGCCCGTGCCATGGACTCCCTGGAGTCACAGGTCGCCAACTCGCTGGGCGACCTGGACGTCGACGCCGACGTCGGACTCCGCGACGACGACTTCCCCACCGTGACGGTGTCGGGCCCCGACGCGACGGTCGCCCGGAACGTCCTCGCCGAGGAGTGGGGTGAACTCACCCCACAGACCCGCCCTGGAGAGGTCGCGGTCGGCACCCTCGACTCGTGGGACGACGCGGGCTTCGTCCTCGACGCCGGGTTCGGTAACTACGTCCGGGTCCCCGCCGACGAGATCGGCCTCGGGCAAGGCACACCGGAACAGATCCGGACCCGCTTCGGCCTCGTTCAGCACCTCCCCCTGCAATACGTCGCTGGCGAGGGCGGTGTCGAGACCGACGAGACCAGCGGGGTGGCCGACCGCCGGCGCGGCGACCCGCCGCGACTGGCCGACGACGAGCGCGACCGCCTCTACGACTGGACACGGGGCGAAGGTCGGGTGAACGTCAACTCCGCGACGCGCTCCGAGGTCCGGGCGACGGTCAACCGTGCGGGCCACGCCGAGGACATCGTCACCGTCGAGCGACTCGGACTGCTCGAACAGAGTATCGTCTGTCGCGAGGGGACCGACCCGCCGGGCCTGCTCGCGAGCATCGGCGAGTACCTCCCCGCGGAACTGCTCTGTGTCGTCCCCTGACATGAACAGGCGCCTGCTGATCGCCGCCGGACTGGTCGTCGCGCTCGCCGGACTGGCCGGCTGTACCTCGATTTTCGGCCCGGGTCAGCCCGACCCCGGCCAGCTCAACGCCTCGGCGAGTTACGACTGGGAGACGAACGCGACGACGACGTACAACATCTCCCGGAGTTCCTACACAGCGGTCATCGAGACCGGCAATCGGACGTCGGTCGTCGTCTACCAGCGCGACGAACTCGGGACCGACCAGCCGCTGACCCCGCAGGGGCTCCAGTATCGCTTCACCAACGGGACGGTCATCACCGCCAACAGCTCGGCGCTGAGTGCGCGAACGCAGGGCCAGCGGACGAACATCACAGTGCCCGAGGCCAACGGGTCGGTCGCGTTTACCGCCGGCAGACCGAACGCCAAACGCTTCGCGACTCCGGTGTTCGTCGAGGGGTCACACGAGATCGTGCTCCCGCCACAGGCCCGCGTCGGCATCCCGCTGGTCTCGCAGGTCTCGCCGCCGGCCGACCGGACGCCCGTCGAGGACGGTCGCATGACCGTCGGCTGGAACGAGGTCGACCGCGGCCCGGTCGTCGTGCGGTACTACCTCCAGCGCGATATCCTCATCTTCGGCGGCATGGGCGCGATCCTCGCCACCGTCGGGCTGGTGGGCGGGCTCTACTACTACCGCCAGATCCGCTCGCTGGAGAAGAAACGCGAGGAGATCGGGCTCGACGTCGAGACCGAGGACGACGACTTCGGTGACGACGGCCCGCCGCCGGGGATGCGCTGACCCCGATCCGAAGAGGGGGCGGGCTTTTGCCTCCCGGGTTCTAACGGGGGGTATGCGCGTCGCGATCGTCACGGTGGGAGACGAACTCCTCGTCGGTGACACGGTCAACACGAACGCCGCCTGGCTGGGCGAGCGACTCGACGACCGGGGCGTCACCGTCGCCCGGGTCACGGTCCTCCCCGACGACGTGAGCGACATCGCCCGCGTCGTCAACGAGTACCGCGCCGCCTACGACGCCGTGATCGTCACCGGCGGACTCGGTCCCACGCACGACGACCTGACGATGGAGGGCGTCGCCGCCGCGTTCGGGCGGGACCTCGTCGCGAGCGACGAAGTGCTGGCGTGGCTGGAGACCGACGGCTACCACGCGAGCGACCTCGCCGAGGGCACGACCGAGATACCGGCGGGCGCGCGGATGCTCGAGAACCCCGAGGGCGTCGCCCCGGGCTGTGTGATCGGCGGCGTCTACGTCCTGCCCGGCGTGCCCGACGAGATGAAAGCCATGTTCGAGACAGTCGCCGACGAGTTCGAGGGAGACCGTCAGTACACGGCGTCGGTCCTCGCGGGCGAACCCGAGAGCGCGCTCCTCGATAGACTCGCGACGCTCAGAACGGAGTTCGAGGTGACAGTGGGGAGTTATCCGGGGGAGAACGTCCGGCTCAAGATACGGGGGCCGGACGAGGGGACGGTCGACGAGGCGGCCGAGTGGCTGCGCGACCGCGTCGACTCTCCCGACGGGGACGAGGCCTGACTGCGACGGCGGCGATACTCCCGAGACGGTGTCAGCGATAGAGGGTTCGCAGCCACAGCGCGGTCAGCACCAGTCCGCCGAGGAGGACGACCCACCCGGCGCCGTTCACGAGTCCCGGGACGACGGTTTCCTGCAAGAGGACGCTCATAGGGCGAGGTTCGCGGTCACCCGTATAAAATCCGGCGAAGCGTCGGACCGGCGTGACCGGGCGGGGACGTCCCCGACCCGCGGCGTTTTTCCACTGTCCGCTCCTATCCCGGGTAATGCGACGGATCGGCCTGGTCGTCAACCCCATCGCGGGGATGGGCGGCCCGGTGGGCCTGAAGGGAACCGACGGCAAGGTCGACGAGGCACGCGAACGCGGCGCGGAACCGCGAGCGCCTGACCGCGCCCGCACAGCGCTGGACGCACTGTCCGAGACCGGCGCCGACGTCGAGATACTGACCTACGGCGATCCCATGGGTGAACGGGAAGCACGAGCGGCGGGGTTCGACCCCGTCGTGGTCGGAGACCCCTCGGCCGCCGGCGGGGGAGGCGACGGAGAGACGACGGCTGCGGATACCCGCCGGGCGGTCGAGTCGTTCGTAGACCGGGGCGTCGACCTGATACTGTTCGTCGGCGGCGACGGCACGGCCACGGACGTCGCCGCGGTACTCGCCGAGCACGACAGCGAGGTGCCGATACTCGGCGTCCCGGCGGGTGTGAAGGTGTACTCGTCCGTGTTCGCTGTCAGACCTGCCGCGGCCGGGCGTGTCGCGGCGACGTTCGAGGAGACCGAGACGGGCGAGGTCAACGACATCGACGAGGACGACTATCGCGAGGGGCGGGTCTCGACGAACCTGCGGGCAGTCGTCGAGACGCCCCGCGCCGCGGAACGCCAGGCGAGCAAGCAGACCGGCGGCGGCACCGTCGAGACACTCGCCGAGGGGATCGCAGAGGACGTCCGCGAGGGCGTGACCTACGTCCTCGGTCCCGGGGGAACACTCGGGGCCGTCAAGCGTGCGCTCGGGTTCGAGGGGACCCCTATCGGCGTCGACGTCTGGCGCGATGGCGAGGTTCTCGTCCGTGACGGGGGCGCCACCGAGATCGAGGCTGTACTCGGCCAGGAGACCGCGGTCGTCGTCTCGCCCATCGGCGGCCAGGGCTTCGTCTTCGGCCGGGGCAACCAGCAGATCTCTCCCGCAGTCATCCGGGCCTCCGAGGTCCAGGTGGTCGCCTCCCGCGCCAAACTCGACGGGCTCGACGTGCTACGCGTCGATACCGGCGACGCCGACCTCGACGAAGCGCTGCGCGGGTGGCACCGCGTCCGCGTCGGGCGCTACGAGCAGCGACTCGTCCGCATCGAGTAACTATCTTGCCAGGCGACACGACGGTCCGTCGTGTGATTAATGGGCACAATTTCGACCGGATATTTAGACGTTCGTCCACCGCTGGTAATATTTTCCACAACGTGTTGGCTGGTATATGGATAACCTTAAGGTTCGAAACCGATAACCAAGGACGTATGGAAACGAGGAAGGTACAGCGACTCGGTCCGTCGACGCTGGCGATGACGCTGCCGGCCAAGTGGGCCAAAGAGCACAACGTGGAGAAAGGGGACGAGGTATCGCTGCGGATGGGGGGGAAGGGGACGCTGACGGTCCTGCCCGAGTCGGTACAGAACGAGGAATCCGAGGCGACGATCCACGCCGAGGGGTTGAACGCGGACGCACTGGAGCGGGCGATCCTCTCGCAGTACGTCCTCGGGCGGCGGATCATCCACGTCGAGTCGGCGGACGACGAGACGCTCCCGAGTTCGCACATCAACGCCGTCTACAACGCGGAGACCCAGCTCATGGGGCTGGGTGTCGTCGAGGAGACGCCCGAGCGGATCGCCATCCGCTGTTCGGTCGACCCGGAGGATTTCACGCTCGACAACCTCCTCCAGCGCCTGGAGAGCACGGGGGGAACGATGCGCAACGAGGGGATCAAGGCACTGGCTCACGGCAACCCCGACCTCGCCCAGCGGGCCCTCAACCGGGAACGACAGGCCAACAAGATCTTCGTCCTGCTCCTGCGTCTGATCTTCACCTCCTACCAGAACCCGAACCTGGCGCGGGCCGTGGGGCTCGACGACGGGTTCCCGCTCATCGCGTATCGCTCGGCGGCGAAGAACCTCGAACTCACCGCAGACGACGCCGAGGACATCGCCGAGATCGCCATGGAGACGGACGGCCACTCGCTGAACGTCGACAGTTCGACCATGCGGCGGATCCGTGATTTCACCGACGAGGTCGACGAGATGGCCGAACTCGCCGTCCAGGCCATCGTCGAGCGCGACTACGACCTCGCCTGCGAGGTGCGCGAACGCTTCCGCGAGGTCGAGGACCGCGAACAGGACATCCTCGCCGACCTCGACGAACTCCCGAACGACGAACTCCTGCGAGTACGCGAGGTGCTCGTGAGCCTCCAGCAGACCGCACAGTACGCGGTCCGCAACGCCGAGATCGCCTCGAACCTCGCCCTGAACGAGGAGTCCGAGCACGTCACGATCAGCTGACCGGCGCCACGCGAGTGTGTCGGCCATCCGTTCTCGCCGTCGGCCCGAATGAGTTAAGTGCCGACTGTGGAAACGCGTTGGTATGAGCGAGACAGCCGGTCCGTCGGACATGGGCATCGGGCTCGGGATACTCTTCGGGGTACTCGCAGTCGTCGCTGCGGGTGCCATGGCCGTCACGGTCGAGACGCAGGTCGTCGCCGCGTGGGCCTTCGCCGGCGCGATGGTCGCCGGGACGCTGGCGGTCGCGGCGTTCCACATTTACGGGTAAAATAAACCGTTAAGAGTACAGAGCCCCTACGTGTTCTCATGAGCGAACTCGGCGAGGAGGACAGGGAGATTCTGGAGTACCTCCGCGAGAGCGTCTCTCGCGGCGAGAGCTACTTCCGGTCGAAGAACATCGCCGACCAGATCGGGCTCTCGGCCAAGCAGGTCGGCGCGCGCCTCCCGAAACTCGACGAAGAATCCGACGACGTCGAGATCGAGAAGTGGGGTCGCGCCAAGTCGACGACCTGGCGAGTCACGCTCAGTCCCAGCGGGTCGCCCTGACAAGCGCTCGCCTCTTTCGTCTCCACTGTCTCCCGACCGACCAGTGACCTCATCGGCACGGTGCGGACTGGCCGGGGAGACTGAGGTGGGTTTTTCACGGACCGTCCCCGAGTACCTCTATGACGGTCCGGGTGGAGCGGTCGTTCGAGTTGCCCGTCGCTCGCGAACGCGTCTGGGAGTTCATCGCGGACCCGGCGTGTCGCGCGGGCGCCATCAGCGTCGTCAGCGAGTACACCGTCCACGACGACGGGACGGCGACGTGGAAACTCGACCTCCCGATCCCGCTGGTCGACCGGACGATCACCGTCGAGACGCGCGACGAGACGGTTCGCGAACCCGAGTACGTCAAGTTCTCCGGGCGCTCGAAGGTGATGAGTGTCGTCGGCGAACACGAACTCGTCGAGACCGACGAGGGCACCGAGGTGGTCAACCGGTTCGTCGTCGACGGGAGACTCCCCGGGGTCGAACGGTTCTTCCAGCGCAATCTCGACGAGGAACTCGACAACCTGGAAACCGCCCTCCAGGAGTATCTGGGGGTCGAAGTGTGACGTCGAACGCCGACCTCGACCCGTGTACTCGTCGCCGATGAGACTCGCACTCGCACAGGTCGACGTCGACGCGGGTGCGGTCGAGGCCAACGTCGACCGGGCGCTCGCCCGGATCGCCGACGCGGCCGCCAGGGGTGTTGACCTCGTCGCGCTCCCCGAGATCTTCGACGTCGGCTACTTCGCGTTCGACCGGTACCCCGACGTCGCCGCGGGGATCGAGGAACACGAGACGCTCGCCCGACTGGCGACCGCCGCGGACGACCACGACGTGGCCGTCCTCGCCGGAAGCGTCGTCGAGGACCTGGCGGCGTCCCACGACGACGGTATCGAGACGCCCGCAGAGGAGGGACTCGCCAACACGTCCGTCCTCTTCGACGCCACCGGCGAACGGCGCCTGGTCTATCGCAAACACCACCTCTTCGGCTACGGGTCGGCCGAGAGTGACCTGCTCGTCCCGGGCGAGTCGCTGTCGACGGTCGAACTGGGCGAGCAGGTCCTCGGCGTGACGACCTGTTACGACCTGCGGTTCCCGGAACTGTACCGCGAACTCGTCGACCGGGGCGTGACGCTCGTGGTCGTCCCGAGCGCCTGGCCGTACCCGAGGGTCGAACACTGGCGACTCCTGCCCCGGGCAAGGGCCGTCGAGAACCTCTCGTACGTCGCGGCGGTCAACGGCGTCGGGACGTTCGAGGGCAGCGAGTTACTCGGACGCTCGGCCGTCTACGACCCGTGGGGGACGACGCTCGCGAGCGCGGGCGACGACCCAGCTACCGTCACAGCCGACGTCTCACGGGAGCGCGTCGAATCCGTCCGCGAGGCGTTCCCCGCGCTGGAAGACCGGCGACCGGAGAGACGGTGACTGCCCCGCAGATGGGTCAAAGCGGTATTTGAGGCCACGTCACCTATTAGGCCGGGCCGGGCGACAGACGAGATATGAGTCGGAGACGGATCCTGGCCGTCGGTATCGTCGCGCTCGTGTTGCTCGCTGGTTGTGCCGGTGCCGGTGGAGACGGGGGCAGAGCGGCCCCACAGTCAGGAAGCACCGGCGGCGGCGACGGCGGTGACGCCGCCGGCGCACCAGAGCCCCGCGAGGACCAGCAGTCGGGCGGTGATGGGTCGACCGGCGCGAACGCCGCCGTCCAGAACCGCGCGATAATCCGGACCGGCACCGTCCGCATCGAGGTCGAGAACGCGACAACGACCCGCGACCACCTCGAGGAACGGGTCGCGACGCTGGGTGGGTACACCTCGGGGTCGGAGTTGCGGGTCAACAGTCGCGACAACCAGACCTGGCAGGAAGGCTATCTCGTCGTCAGGGTCCCCTCGGAGAACTTCTCGCGGATGATCGAGGCGACGCGTGCCAGCGGCACCGTCCAGTCCGAATCGACCGAGACCGAGGACGTCACCGACCAGCTGGTCGACCTGGAGGCTCGTCTCGAGAACCTGCGTGCCGAACGTGACCGGCTGCGCACGCTGTACAACCGCTCGAACTCGACCGAGGACGTGCTCGCGGTCCAGGAACGCCTCTCAGACGTCCAGGGCGAGATCGAACGCCTCGAAGCCCAGCAGCGCTCGCTGGAGAACCGGGTGGCGTACTCGACGCTCAGGATCGAACTCCAGGAGCCACAGCCCGAGTTCACGAGGAACGAGGTCACGCCCTTCCACGAGCAGTCGCCGCTGTCGGCGCTGAACAACTCTATCGCGACGCTGGTCGTGGCTTTCCGGACGCTCCTGATCGCCGGTGTCATCGCCCTCCCGTGGCTCGCCGTCGCGTTGCTACCGGTGGGTGCAGTCGCGCTCTCGGTGCGCTGGTATCTGAATCGCGGCTGACTCTCCGACCCCGTCGCGGGCCGTCGCCCCCGGACTCGGCCCGGAGGTTTTATTCACCCCCTCCCGCAATACAGAGGTGCCGGTGAGGCGCTTTTCACGTCGTAGCCGGCAACAACCGCGCTCGGCCAGGTCACGGCGACCGCTCGCTCGACTCGCGCCCGTCCGGACGGGTCCCACTCCTCGTCTTCGCCCGCCTCTTTCAGCACACGACCGAACGTCCCACCGGCTGCTCTCTGGCCTGGCAGCAGACCGGTCAGTTCGAAATAGGTTCATCAGTCCTTGTCGGTCTTGATGTCCGCCGAGAGCCCCTGCGCCATCTGGACCTCTTTCGAGTTGTTGACCGTCCAGGCAGTACGCTCGGTGACAGCCTCGATGACCTCGCGGGCGCTCGGTGCGCCCTTGCCGGACTTGCCGACGCCGCCGAAGGGCAACTGGACCTCCGCGCCGATACACGGCAGGTTGGCGTAGGCGAGTCCCACGTGGGCGTGGTCCCGGAAGTGGTTGATCTGGCGGTAGTCCTCCGAGATGATCGCCGCGGCGAGGCCGTACTTCGTGTCGTTGTGGATCTCCATCGCTCGCTCGATGTCGCCCTCGTACTCGATCAGCGCGACGTGCGGGCCGAACACCTCCTCGTGGATACAGCGCAGGCGCGGGTCGTAGTCGACCTCGTAGACGAACGGGCCGACCCAGTGACCCTCCTCGTGTCCGTCGGGGATCTCCCCGGGGTCGAGGTCTTCGCGGTCGACCAGCACCTCGGCGCCCTCCTCGCGGGCGAGGTCGTTGTAGCGGTGGAACTTCTCGATCTGGCCCTCGTCGACGACCGGGCCCATGAAGGTGTCTTCGTCGAGGGGGTCGCCGACTGCGATGTCCTCGGCGAGGGCGACGAACCGCGACCTGAACTCCTCGTAGACGTCCGAGTGCACGATCAACCGCTCCGAGGAGACACAGCGCTGGCCGGTCGTCTTGAACGAGGACATCACGGCGGCGTGGACTGCGAGGTCCAGATCCGCTTTCCCGGTGACTACGAGGGCGTTTTTCCCGCCCATCTCCAGTGCGCACTCGCGACCGGCCTGTCCCCCCAGTTTGTCACCGATCTTGTGCCCGACTTCGGCCGAGCCGGTGAACAGGACGGTATCGACGCGCTCGTCCTCGACGATGGCGTTGCCGGCGTCGCCGAAGCCCTGGACGACGTTGAAGACACCGTCTGGAACGCCGGCGTCGACCATCATCTCGGCGACGATCTGGCCACACCAGGGGGTCTGTTCGGCGGGTTTCCAGACGACGGTGTTGCCCTCGACCAGGGCGACGGCGACGTGCCAGAAGGGGATGGCGACCGGGAAGTTCCACGGGGTGATACAGCCGACGACACCGCGAGGTTTCCGGCGCATGTACGAGTCCTTGGCGGCCACCTCGCTCGGGACGACGTCGCCGTGAGGGTGGCGGGCGTTGCCCGCGGCCCACTCGACCATGTGGTAGGCCTCGACCACGTCCGCGCGTCCCTCGCTTATCTCCTTGCCACACTCCATGGTGACGACCTCGCCCAGTTCGTCGGTGCGGTCGCGGAGTTCGTGGTAGACGTCCCACAGCACCTCGGCGCGGTCGATGTAGGAGAGGCCGCGCCACTCCTCGACGGCTTCTTCGGCGGCGGTGACGGCGCGTTCGACGTCCGCGAGCGTCGCCCGGTGGAACTCCCCCAGCGTCTCGCCGGTCGCCGGGTTCTCGCTCTCGAAGGTCTCCGAACCCGACCCCGCCGTCCACTCGCCGTCGACGTAGTGCTGGCCGGTCTCGGGGAACTGGTGGCTCATGTCTGGATCACAGGCAAATATTGCGCGGGCCGGGGCAAAAAGGTGCGCGGTGAGTCGGCGCGGCGGTGGCAGTCAGGACCCGCAAACGGGGGCGACGATGTCGCTCATCGACCGCCAGAACGCGGCCAGTGAGAGCGTCGCGAGCACCAGCGCCAGTGTCGGGACGACGGTGACCCACCAGGCGGGGACCAGTCCGTCAGTCTGCACGCCGACGTAGATGAGCTGTCCCCACGAGATGACGGTCGGGTCGCCGAGTGTGCCCTCGCCCATCGGGGAGGGCAGGACGACGAACGACAGCGCGGCCTCGGTCGCGACGAGTAGCGGGACCTGCAGGGCGAGCGTCGAGAACACCTGTCTGCTGACGTTCGGCAGGAGGTGACGGCGGGCGAGTGTCAGTCGACTCGCGCCGCTGAGACGGGCGGCCCGCACGAACGATCGTTCCCGGAGTTCGAGCGTCTCGTTTCGCACCGACCGCGCCAGTCCGCCCCAGTTGACCAGTCCGAACGCGAGTATCAACACCAGCAGCCGGTACTCGGCGTTCCACTCCCAGAAGAGGATGTAGACCACGAGCGCCGGCAGCGTCCCGAGGACGTCGGCCACACGCATGAGAACGGCGTCGGTCCATCCGCCGACCATCCCCGAGATCAGGCCGACGCCAACGCCGATCGGGACGAGGACGAGCGCGGTCACGGCGGCGATCTCGACGGCCGTCCGGGCACCGAGGACGACGAACGGCAGGAGGCTCTTCCCGGCTCTGGTCGTCCCGAGCGGGTAGCGAAGCGTCCCCCGGCAGCGCCCGTCGACGACCTGCCCCGGACAGGGCCCGTTCAGGAACTGCGTGTCGATAGTCGCACCGACTGGTGGCAACCAGGCCCGCGAGAAGACGATGTCCGCCGGTTCGGAGACGAACACCGGGCCGAACAGGCCCACGAGCAGGAGTAGCCCGGTCGCGGCAGTGCTGACTAACGCGATCGGTCGTTTGCGGAGTCGTCTCGCGTACAGCCACGCCCGTCGGGGCCGGCGTGCGAGCGTCGCGACCATCCCGATCCCCGCGAGGACGGCGAACCCCAGCAGCCAGTCGACGGGCTCCATCCCCGCGATACCCGGCAGCGAGTTCCCGCGCACGTGTTCCCAGTAGAACCCCGCGAGGAGCGCGCCGCTCCCGAGCACCACTCCGCCGGTCGGCCACTGGCGGCGGAGCACTCCGCTCACTGTGCGTCCCTGGACCGTCTGGAGGGCGTCGCCGTCGCCGGCGAACGGCCCGGGGCGGTCGACCATCGAGGGGAGACAGCAGCCACAACTTCTAAATGGTTGTGGTATATGATGGCACACGATGGTTCGCACTGCCCTCCGAGCGACACCTGCGGCGAAACTGGCTGGTCCCGGTCGGTGACGATGGGTCGTCGTTCGTTCCTCGTCCGACGGGCTCTCGGTGTGGTCGCCGCCGTCTGCGCAGTGGTGACGTTAGTGTTTCTCTACGTCGAGATGACACCGTATCTGGAAGCGGGAGGCGGCGGGGAAATCCCGGTCGCGTCCGGGGCCCCGCTCACCGAACGGTATCTCGACTGGCTCGCCTGGCTGGTGACGGTGCCCGACCCGGTGTTCGGGCCGCTGGTCGAAGCCAGCGGATACACACTGGTGTATCTGGTGCCCGCGATGTGTCTGGCCGTGGTCGGCGCCACCGTCCTCCGCGTGTACTCGGTCGCCCGGGAAACGGACCTCGCCGACCGTTCGCTCGACGTGGCGGGGCTGGTCGGACTGAGCATCCCGGCGTTCGTCCTCGCTTTCTTCCTCGGGGAGTTCTTTCTGGCCCAGTATCTCTCCGCACTCGGGCGATTGAACGTGTACGACCCGGACTCGGGACCGTTTTCGCCGGAGAACCTGACGGCCGCGGTCTGGCCGTTCCTGGCGATGGCGGGCTTCCTGTTCGCGGCGCAACTCCACTACGCGGGCGAGCAACTCCGGGCGTACGCCTCCGAGCCCTTCGTCAAGACGGCCCGTGCGAAGGGTCTGAGCGACTGGCGGACCGGCTGGCACCTCTTTCGCAACACCGCCGTCACGCTGCTTTCGGTGCTCCTGACCGACATGTACGGGACGGTCCTCGTCGCCGTCTTCGCCGTCGAGTTCGCCACGAAGACCCCCGGGATCGGCACGCTGATCGCCCGGGCCACGATCGAGGCGGACCTGGCGCTCCTCCTCGGTCTCGCGCTGTCGCTGGCGCTCGTCGGGGTGTTGACCACCTTCGCCGAGGACCTCGCCTACGCCCTCACCGACCCGCGAGTCGAGTTCGACGAGTGACCCTGTGATCGGTCGAAACTACCTGACCGTCTCCAGCGCCGCCTCGACGTGGTCGCGGTCGATCCGGACCTCTCCGGCTTTCGCGTTCGCCTCGTCGGGCGAGATGCCCGTCGCCACCTCGCTGATGGCCTGCATGGAGGCCTCGCGGACGAGCGCCTCGATCTGTGCGCCCGAGAGTCCCGCAGTCTCCGCTGCGAGGTCGTCCAGGTCGACGTCGTCGGCGAAGGGTTTGCCCTCGGTGTGGACGGTCAGTATCTCCCGGCGGGCGGCCTCGTCGGGTTCGGGCACCTCGATGTGTCGTTCGAGTCGTCCCGGACGCAACAGGGCGGGGTCGATGACCTCTTTTCTGTTCGTGGCCGCGAGGACGATCAGGTTGGGGTTCTCGGCGGCGCTGTCGAGTTCGGTGAGCAGTTGCGAGACAACTCGCTGGGTCACCTCGTGGCTGTCGCTCCGCCCGCTCGCGATCCCGTCGATCTCGTCGAAGAAGACGATCGTCGGCGCCGTCTGGCGGGCGCGGTCGAACACTTCCCTGACTGCCTTCTCGCTTTCGCCCACGTAGCGGTCCATCAGTTCCGGACCGGCGACCCGGATGAAGTTGACGCCGCTCTCGCCGGCGGTCGCCCGCGCGAGCAGCGTCTTCCCGGTCCCTGGCGGGCCGTGCAGGAGGACCCCGGCGGGGGGATCGGTCTTCGTCGCCTCGAACAGCGGGGCGTACTCCAGCGGCCACTCGACGGCCTGTTCGAGCGCGGCCTTCGCCTCGTCGAGGCCGCCGACGTCGGCGAAGGTCACGTCCGGCGACTCCGAGACGTACTCGCGCATCGCAGACGGGTCGACCACCCGGAGGGCGGCCTCGAAGTCCTCGCGCGTGACCGAGGGCTGGTCGCGCGTTCGGCGGAGCGCGTGCATCGCCGCCTCGGTCGCGAGCGTCTGCAGGTCCGCGCCGACGAAGCCGTGGGTTCGCTTCGCGATCCGGTCGAGATCCACGTCGTCGCCCAGTGGCATCCCCCGCGTGTGGACGTCGAGGATCTCCCGCCGGCCGGACGAACCGGGGACGCCGATCTCGATCTCCCTGTCGAAGCGCCCACCGCGGCGCAGCGCCTGGTCGACCGTGTCGACGCGGTTGGTCGCACCGATGACGATGACCTGGCCCCGGTCTTCGAGGCCGTCGAGCAACGTCAGCAGTTGCGCGACGACGCGGTTCTCCATGTCGGAGTCCTCGTCGCGTTCACCCGCGATGGCGTCGATCTCGTCGATGAAGACGATGGCAGGGGCGTTCTCCTCCGCCCGCTGGAAGGCCGCCCTGAGCCGTTCCTCGCTCTCGCCTTTGAACTTCGAGACGATCTCCGGGCCGGAGATGACGTCGAAGTAGGCGTCGACCTCGTTGGCGACGGCGCGGGCGATGAGCGTCTTGCCCGTGCCGGGCGGCCCGTAGAGCAGGACGCCGCGGGGCGGCGAGATGCCGAGTCGCGTGAACAGTTCGGGTTCGGAGAGGGGCAACTCGATCATCTCGCGGACCTGTTCGAGTTCGTCGTCGAGCCCGCCGATGTCCTCGTAGGAAACGCCGGTCCGCGAGGCCGACTCCTGTGGCTGGCCGCCCGACCCGGCCGTACCGGCTGTCGACCCGCCGCTCCCGGTCTCGCCGCCTGTACCGGCCCCACTGCCGGTTCCGGTCCCGCCTCCGCTTTCGCCCCTACTGCCGGCTGACGCAGTTCCGCTCCCCGACTGACTGGCGGTCCCGCCCGCCTGTTCCTCGGTGGCCGGCAGGACGGTGATGTCCGTCTGGTCGGTGACGGTGACGGCGCCGTCCGGGTCGGTGGCGGAGACGACGAACGCGCCGACGCCGTCGATGTGGACCTGTTCGCCCGCACGCAGGGGGCGGTCCAGCAGTGCCCGCCGGACGGCGTTCTCTCGCTGGCGCTCGTCCAGTCCGACCGACCCGGCGAGTCTGACCGTTATCTCGTCGGCCTCGCTGATGTCGGTCTTCTGGACGCGGACGGTGTCACCGATGTTGACGCCGGCGTTGGCGCGGGTGTCGGCGTCGATCCTGATGTAGGAGCCGTCCTCGCTCTCGGGCCAGGCCTTCGCGACCGTCGGGCGCTCGCCCTCGATGACGAGCGGGTCGCCGCTCAACACGCCGAGCCGCTCGCGGACCGACTCGGGGACCCGCGCGATGCCGCGGCCGGCATCGCGCTTTTTGGCCCCCTCGACCGTCACCTCGATGACCTCGTCTCCCATGTCCCGCCCTATCGGGCCGACCGTCTAAACGCTTCTCCTCGCTCGTCCAGGGGTTGCCGACCGGAGTAACGCCTTTACGCTCTGCACGCGCACTCACATACATGGTCGTAACTACCGAGCGCGACGACATGACGTGGTACAAGTGTGAGGCCTGTGGCCTCATGTTCGACGACCAGGAAGACGCCCGACAGCACGAACAGAACTGCGACGCCGAAGACCCGTCCTACATCCAGTAGCACTCGTCGCGCCGGTCCGTCGCCTCTCACTGCTCGGCGGGCACGACCTCGTAACTCCGCTCGCCGAGTTCGTCTTCCTCGAAGACGAACACGCGGCCGTCCGCCACCTCGAAGTCGACCGACACCTCGACGCGGTGGGCCTCGTTTGTCGCCCGCACGCCGGGGAAGACGACCGCCTCCTCGCCGTCCTCGACGAACAGTCGGCCGACGCCCGACTCTTCGAGGATGTCGTCGTGCGTGTTCAGGTCGTTGACGTACATCAACACGCCCCGGGACTCCGTCTCGTCGGTGACGAGTACGTGGACGTCCTTGCCCGGAGCGGTCCTGACGCTCCCTTCGACCGCACTCGGGACGCCCCGATAGAAAGCTTCGCGGCCGTCGAGGTACTCGACGACGACGCCGTCTTCGGAGAGGTCGACGCCGAGTGTCGACGGCGGCACGTCGTTGCGGGCGCTCATACCCGGAGATCCACGGGCACGCCCTAAAACGTCGCGGACTGCGACCGCGGGGCAGCTGTCGACCCCCGGCGGAGCGCGGATTTCCACAGAGGTAAGTACTCCCGGCGGCCACAGACGGACGATGGAAGGACGGGCCCGCGCTCCCGCGGCAGGGACGGTGCTGAACGCGCTCGCGACCGAGACCGGCGCCGCCTTCGCGATCGACGAGTACACCACCGCGACCGTCGAACTCGACGGGGCAGCGACCGACGTCACCGGCGAGGTCGCCGACGACCCGGACGCCGACACGCGCCTGATCGAGCGGTGCGTCGCGGCCGTCACCGACCGCTTCGGCGACGGGCAGGGAGGGCACGTCCGGACCGAGAGCGAGGTCCCGATGGCCTCGGGCCTGAAGAGTTCGAGCGCCGCCGCGAACGCCACGGTGCTCGCGACGCTGTCGGCACTCGACGCCGCCGACGAACTGGACCGCGCGGACGCCTGCCGACTGGGTGTCGACGTCGCCCGCGAGGTCGGCGTGACCGTGACGGGGGCGTTCGACGACGCCAGCGCGAGCATGCTCGGTGGCGTCACCGTCACCGACAACGCCACCGACGAACTGCTCGCCCGCGAGGAGCGCGACTGGGACGTCCTCGTCTGGACGCCGCCCGAGCGCGCGTTCAGCGCCGACGCGGACGTCGAACGATGCAAGCAGGTCGCACCGATGGCCGACCTGGTCGCCGACCTGGCGCTGGACGGCGAGTTCGGCCGTGCGATGACGGTCAACGGCCTCGCGTTCTGTGGCGCGCTGGGATTCGACACCGACCCGATGGTCGAGGCCATGTCTCACGTCCACGGCGTCTCGCTGTCGGGAACGGGCCCGAGTTTCGTCGCCGTCGGCGAGCGCGAGGCCCTCGAAACAGTCCGAGAGGTGTGGGGCGGACGCGACGGCCGGACGTGGCTGACGAAGACCCAGACTGCGGGGACCGTGATCACGACACAGACCGGAGACACAGAGACATGAGCCAGACACCGGAGGACATGAGCCTGGAGGAACTCCGCGAGGAGATCCAGAGTATCGACCGCGAGATCGTCGAACTGATAGCCCGGCGCACCTACGTCGCCGAGACCATCGCCGACGTCAAAGACGAGCAGGGATTGCCCACGACCGACGAGCAACAGGAGCAGGCCGTGATGGACCGCGCCGGCGAAAACGCCGAGCGCTTCGACGTCGACTCGAACCTGGTCAAGGCCATCTTCCGCCTGCTCATCGAACTGAACAAGGTCGAACAGCGCGAATCGCGCTGAGGCGGGGCCGAAAACCGGGCGACTGTATCGTTTCGCGCTCTTTCAGTACGTCCAGAGTCGGTCGATCCGGTCGGCGGCTTCCGGGTGGTCCTCGCGAAGTGTCTGGAGGTCTCGCTCGCCGTCGACGTTGACGACGTGGACCTCCCCGCGCCGGCCGTCGTAGGCGTCCTGGAAGTCGTAGACGGCGCCGACGACCTGGACCGAGTCGGGGACGTCGTCGCTCTCGACGAGGACTCTCACCTGTTCGTCGACGTTGTACTCGACGAGCCGATTGACAGCCGCCTCGCGACCCAGGTCGTCCGGGAGTGCGTCCACACCGGGTTCGACGTGGGGTCGCAGCAGGTCGATACAGTGGACGATGCCCGGTGGTTCCGAGAGGTCGCTGGTCAGGGAGTCGTAGGTCGCGGTGACCGCGCCACAGCCGGTGTGGCCGACGACGACCGCAGTCTCGGTCCCGGTGTGGGCGACGGGGTAGAGGACGTCCCCCGAGACGACCTCTCCCTCGTCGGTGGCCTCGACGACGCGGTTGCCGATGTTGCCGCAGGTGAACACACGGCCGGGACGGTCGTTGCCCCACATGTGGTCCTGGAGCACTCGCGAGTCCGAACAGCAGACGGTCACAGCGTCGGGGTGCTGGGCGTGGAGCAACCCCTCGAAGCGTGCGTGGAACTCGGCGGCGTGCTCGGCGTTGCCGGCGAGCATCTCGCGGACCGTCTGGTTCATACCGAGACACTCGACGCGACGGTAAATAGTCGGTTTGGCTCCCCACTAATATCGACGCCTGTTCGCGAGCTGGTCCGCCTCGAGCAGTCTCGTAACACGAATGGCTAGGGGTGGCTCCGAGAGTACTGATCAGGCGCGGTACCGCTCGGCGAGGTCTTCGAGCACGTCGTGGTGGTGTGTCGTGTGCGGTGCCGTCAGCGGCGAGACGCTGACGGCACCGTCGACGACCGCCCGCCGGTCCGTCCCCTCCGGGTCGGGGATGTCGCCGGTCTTCATGCGCTCCCAGATGCGGTCCCTGAGGACGATATCCTCTCCCTCGCGGTCGGCGGTCATGAGATACACCTCGGAGGGGTGAGTGACGACCATCTCGCAGGGTCCCCACTCGGCGACGGGGGCGTTCAGGTTGAGGTAGTCGGCACGCTCGAACACACCGTTTTCCGCTGCGCGTTCGACGAGATACCGCGTCGCTCGGGCCGCCTCGGCGTAGCTCTCCCGGTCGACGTCCGTGTCGGTGTAGGCGGCGTCCCCGGCGACGGGCACGTACATCGAGACGGCGATGGCAGGCACGTCGAAGAACGTCGCCTCGACGGCCGCCGAGACAGTCCCTGAACGCCCGAGGACGTAGGCCCCGAGGTTCGCGCCGCGGTTACACCCCGCGACGACGAGATCGGTCTCGGGCACGAGCGACTCCAGGCCGGCGACGACGCAGTCCGCGGGCGTCCCCTCGATGCTGTATCCCAGGTCGTGCTCGTGGACCGTGACGTCGTGAGAGAGCGAGCGGCCGACGGCGCTCATGTCCTCTGCGGGCGCGACGACGGTCACGTCGCCGACTTCCTGGAGCGCGTCGTAGACGGCGCGAAGTCCGGGACTCTCGATCCCGTCGTCGTTCGTCAGCAGTATCGACGGCTCGTCCATACCCGGTCTGGGGGACCCGCCGGGGAAAAGCGCACCGCCGGAGCGGACTTACCAGCACTCGGTCGAGGCCTGGTATTCAGCGCGGCGCTCGGTCGAGGCCCGACATAAAGCCCGGGACGCGGGCGAGGCTCGAACTCAACGCGGCACGCGGTCGACGACCGTCTCGTCGTCGACGACGAGGTTGTACGCCCGTTCGTCGTCGTTCCAGAGCACGAGGACGTTCTCGAACCCGAGCACCTCGCCGTAGTCGGCCGTCACGAGGTGTTCGTTCAGCGCCGACGCCTTCGTACGGACGGCGAAGTGTGACACCTGCTGACTCCCGTCCCCGAGCAGGAAGAGAGGATTGCCCCCCTCCGAGAGGTCGTGGCTGAGTTTCGCCGCGAAGCAGTCGACCCGGCTGGTGACGTGGTCCCCGGCGTCGGCGAACCGCGCCACGACCGAGGCGTCGAGGTCGAAGTCGTACCGGCGGCGACCGTCCCGGCGCAAGAGCGTGTAGGCGTACTGGACGTCGACGTTGACGAACTCGCCCTCACCGGCGGGGCCGCCAGTTTCGGGAGCGTCTGGCTCTTCCGCCGCGGCCGCGGCGAGGCGGCGCTGAAACCCTGGCACGTCGAGGTCGGGTTTCACGTCGAACGACCAGCACTCGTCCGCCGGCGAGACGCCCGGCCAGAGCCTGACCGTCGGCGCGTAGACCGTGCAGGGCCCGCGGTCCGCGACGGCGCGTTCGGCCTGTCGGAGCCCGATGGCCGTGTTGCGGTCGGCCGGCGCGATGCCGACGATCGTCCCCTCGCTTGCGAGCGCGTCGGCGTACTCCCTGACGACCGACTCGGGGTCGTTGAGTTCGCTCAACACGTTCGCGAACAGTATCAGGTCGAACGGGCCGTCCTCACCGGGCGCGTCGGCCGACTCTCCGTCGGTCCCGGTCCCGTCCTCGTCACCATCGACCGCCATCGGGTCGAACGCCTCGGCCGTGGTCCGGTGGATAGTCGTGTGGACGTTCCGGCCAGTCTCGGCGAGCATCGACTCGAGGACGTCCGCGCCCGCGCCGGGTTCGACGGCGTGGTAATCCACGAGCGCGTCCCCGGGCAGGAGGTCACAGAGGCCGAGCGCGGGGCCGCCGACGCCAGCGCCGACGTCGAGCACGCGCAACTGTCGTCCGAGCAGTCGGTCGGCCACCAGTTCACCGAGGACGTACTGGGTCGCGGCGTAGTATCCGGGCAGGTGATAGAGCGCATAGGCCAGTGCCGTCTCCGCGTCGTACTCGACGGTCTCGCCGCGGAGGTACGACGCCTTGACCGCGCGGATGCGCTCCCTGATCGCCCGCCCGCTCTCGCCCTCGGGCCACCCGGCGCCGTGCCGTTCGACGAGCAGGTCTTCCAGTACTCTGGCGTACTCGTCGGGGAACGAGTCGACGCCGTGGACCGGCCCCTCGACCGGTCCCTCCTCGACGGGGACGAACCGCCCGTCCTCGCGCTCGACGACTCCCAGATCGACCGCGGACTCGCGGAGGACCTGTCGCACCGCCGCGGGATGGGGCTGGCCCTCGACGTACTCGGCTATCTCCTCGGGGTCGAGCGGGCGGACGTTCCGGAGGTACTTGGCGTTCGACCGGACGCCTTCTCGCTGGTCGGCGTTCATCGCTCCGACTCGCTCTCCCTGGCGTCGTCTCCCACTGGTTTCCCTGCCCGGTCGTACAGCTCGGCGAACCGTTCGGGGTCGGCGTCTGCGACCGCTCTCGCGGTGTCGGCGACGTCTTCGGCCCCGTCGAACGCGGACTGGATGTCGCTGTAGACCCGCGGGTCGTTGCCCGTCACCTGCCCGAGCAGGTCGAACAGTCCCTCGGAGACGGGTGTCTGGAACGGGTCGGGGACGTCCTCGGCGGCGAGGCCGAAGGCGAGGATCGCCGCGTGGGCCCGCGCCTGGACCGTCTCCATCGCCTCGTCGTGTTCGCGTGCGGTCGTCTCGAAACAGTCGTTGCCGGCGGCTGCGAGCGCCGCGCGGAGGCGGTCGGTGACCGGTCCCGGCGCGTCGGCGACGACCGCCAGGTTGCCGGGCGCGCTGTCGGCGGCGAAGAGCGGGTGGAGACTCACCCGTTCGGCGTCGGGCGCGGCGGCGGCCATCGCCGCGACGGCGGGTTCCATGACACCGCTGACGTCGACGAGCGCCTCGTCCGCTCGTCCGCCCCACATCCCGGCGGCCGCCTCCACGGCGGGGATCGGCACGGCGAGACAGACGACGTCGAAGCGCTCCCCGGTATCGGCGGAGACGACGCTCGCCCCGAGGTCGGCGGCCGCTGTTTCGGCGACGGCGGCGTCGGCGTCGGCGACGGCGAGGTCGACCGGTTCGTCGAGTTCCCGCGCGCAGGTGCGGGCGAACCAGGTGCCCATCTCGCCGGCGCCGACGACGAGCAGTTTCATCGGCGTGGGGTACTGGACGCCGTTTCAAAAGCCGTTCGGTCGGTGGGGTCGGGGGGCGAGGGATCGGGCCGCCCGGTGGCGGAGCCATGCCCCCTTCTAAACGCTTATCCGTCGGGGGCGAGTGGCTCAGGTCATGAGACGCGTCCGCTTTCGCGACACCGCCGGGACCGTCCGCGGCGGCCGCTGGACCACCGTCGACGGGGAAGACGTGGTCACCGCCGCCGCCGGCCCGTACGGACGCATCGCCTTCGGCGACGAGACCTACGACCCCGACGAGGTCGACATCCTCCCGCCGTGTGAACCCACGAAGATCGTCTGCGTCGGGCGCAACTACGCCGACCACGCCGACGAGCTCGGCAACGACGTGCCCGACCGCCCGCTGCTCTTCCTGAAACCTCCCAACACCGTCGCAAGCCACGGCAGCACCGTCACGCTCCCCGCCGGCAAAGAACGCATCGACTACGAGGGCGAACTCGGCGTCGTCATCGGCGAGCAGTGTCGCCACGTCTCCGAGAGCGAGGCCGACGACGTGATCGCCGGTTACACGCCGCTGTGTGACCTCTCCAATCGCGACGACCAGAACATCGAGCAGAACTGGGTCCGCGGCAAAGCCTTCGACAACGCCGCGCCCATCGGCCCGGTCATCGCCACGCCCGAACACCTCACGGACGACGCGACCATCGAGACGCGGGTCAACGGCGAGACGAAGCAGTCGGCCACGGTCGACCAGATGATCTTCCCGATCCCAGAACTGATCGCGGAGATCACGGAGTACATGACGCTCGAACCTGGCGACGTCGTCGCGACCGGGACGCCCGAGGGCGTCGGGCCCCTGGAACAGGGTGACACCGTCGAGGTCGAGATCCAGGATGTCGGGACGCTGCGCCACTCGGTGAAGTTCCCTGACCGGCCGTAGCTGTTGCCTGTCCTTACTCCCAGACCAGCCGTAGCTGCTACCTGTCCTTACTCCTCGACGACTTCCGCGCTGTCGTCTCTCGGTTCGTACCCCAGTCCGCGCATCGTCTCGGTGATCGACAGGTAGCGCTCGCTGTTGCGCGAGACGGCGTTGACGGTGAGGGGATTCTCCGGGAGGTCTGCGGTAGCGGCCTTCGCCACCACGTCACGACAGTCGTGCGGTGAGAGCCACATCGCGCGGGCGTACCGGGCGAACTCCGGGTCGTCCTCGTCCTGGCGCTCGCGCAACTCGTTTTCGGTCAGGAGCCAGCCGATCCGCAGGTCAACCACCTCGATATCGTAGCGGTCGGCGTAGTAACTCCCGAGCGCCTCGCCGCTGACCTTGCTCACGGCGTAGTACGAGTCGGGTCGCGTCGGGTCTTCGGGTCGCACCGTCGGGGCGTCCGCGCGCATCGTCTCGGGTCTGGTCCGGTCGCCGATGGCCTGCATCTGCGCGACGTGGTTGGTGCTCGCGAAGACGACTCGCTCGATGTCGTGTTCGCGTGCGGCCTCGTAGACGTTGCGAGTCCCGTCGATGTTGGCGTGGAGGACGCTGTCCCATTCGGCCTCGGGCGAGGGGTTGCCCGCGAGGTGGACGACCACGTCGTGGCCCGCCAGCGCCGGCCCGATCGAGTCCGGTTCGGTGACTTCCACGACCTCCCCGTCGATGTCGTCGTGTTCCCGGTGCGTCAGCGGCGTCACGTCGTGGTCGTCGAGTCCCTCCAGTGCCTGCCGTCCGACGCTGCCCGCCGCTCCGGTGACTGCGATCCGTGCCATACCGGGGAGTCGAACCCGTCCCACATATAGGTCGCCGCACCGGCGATGAGAACGCCTAAGTTTAGGTTTGCCTAATCCCCTCGCGATGGAACTGACTCGCCGGGACGCGCTCGCGGTGCTGGCGGGCGCGGGTATACTCGGAGGCGGTGGGGCCGCCGCACTGGCGAGAGACGGGTTCGCGGACGAGCGGCGCGACGACGGGCGGGACTCGGGAGAAACGAGCAGTGACGACACCGACCGCATCGTCGCGGCGCTCGTCACGACAGCGCAAGCGGTGTATCCGTCGCCGGTCGAACGTACGGAGGCGTTCGTCGAGACGTACGCGTCGACGAAACTCGACCGGCGACCGGACTGGGCCGACGGTGCGAACGAGGCGCTCGGCGACCTGGACGCCGAGGCGCGGATCACGTTCGACTCGCGGTTCGCCGCCCTCGACCCCGCGGAGGCCGAGACAGTGTTGCGACGGGGGGGTGCGGAGACGGCTGAACCAGTCCCGGATGGGACGAACGCAGAGCGGGTCAGGTACTACTTCGTCAACGAGGTCCTGTACGCGCTGTATTCTTCGCCGACGGGCGGGGAACTCGTCGGGATCGAGAACCCGCAGGGCCACCCCGGCGGGACCGACAGCTATCAGCGGGGGCCGCGATGAGCGCGGACGGGTCGGGCGACGGTCGAGGTACTGTCGACCGCTCGCCCTCGCCGACGGTCGACGTCTGCGTGGTCGGTGCCGGACCGGCGGGCGCACTGGTGGCGAACCGCCTCGCGGACCGCGGGCACGACGTCGTGATACTGGAGGCCGGTCCGCGGTTCGACCGGAGCGACCGGCTCGAGCGTATGGAGCGGTCGATACGACCCGCCCACGGCGGGCTCTCGGTCTGGGACATGGGCGGCGAGCGCGACGCCTACACCTCGACCGGCGAGTGGTTCTACCCGCTGAACGCGACGCGGGTCAAAGGCGTCGGCGGGTCGACGCTCCACTGGCAGGGGGTGGTCCCCCGACTCCACGAGTCGGACTTCGAGCGGAACACCCGCGACGGCGTCGGCACCGACTGGCCGATCGCCTACGAGGACCTGCGACCGTACTACGCCGAGGCAGAACGAGCGCTGGGCGTCGCCGGCGCGTCGGACAACCCCTTCGCGCCGTCCCGCGAGGAACCGTTCCCGATGCCCGCGTTCCCGCCCTCCTACAGCGACTCACTCTTCGCCGAGGCCTGCGAGGCGGCGGGGATCGCCATGCACTCGGTGCCCAACGCCCGCAACAGCGAGGCCCGTGACGGCCGGAGCGAGTGCGTCGGCTACGGAACCTGCAAACCCGTCTGTCCCTCCGGCGCGAAGTACAGCGCCGACTACACGGTCGAGGCCGCCGAGTCGAAGGGCGTCCGGGTCGTCGACCGCGTCCCGGTCCAGCGCCTCGAGACGACCGATGGGGGCGAGCGGGTCGGAACGGCCGTCTACGCGACCCCCGACGGGAGCGAACACGGACAGGACGCGCGCCAGTTCGTCCTCGCCGCAGGGGGCGTCGAGATCCCGCGCTTGCTCTTGCTCTCGCGCTCGTCCGACCATCCCGACGGCCTCGCCAACTCCTCGGGCGCGGTGGGGCGGTACTTCATGGACCACCTCTTCGCCGGGACGGGCGGCCGCGCGTCGCGTGAGACGCGGCAGAACCACGTCGGGTTCATCACCAGCGAGTCGCATCAGTTCTACGACAACGACTTCGAGGGGGCCGGACCCATCAAACTCGAGTTCCTCAACTACGCCGGGCCGTCACCCGTGGAGCAGGCACTCTCGGCCGACGAGTGGGGCGACGACCTCCTCGATTCGCTACGCGAGTCCTACGGTCGCCACCTCGCGATGGGCGGGCTCGTGGGCCAGCCGCCGCGGGCCGACAATCGCGTGGCGCTCGACCCCTCGACGACGGACGACCACGGTAATCCGGTCCCGAGGATCGAGTGGTCGCTCGGCGAGCGAACCCGCCGGTCGCTCTCGAAGGCCAACGAGTTGCAGGCCCGGGTCTTCGACGAACTCGACGCCGACGTCGAGTGGACGGTCGGCCCGGACAACACTGGTCCCGCGGCCCACCACATGGGCACGACGCGGATGGGGACCGACCCCGGGGAGAGCGTCGTCGATGCACGCATGCGCACCCACGATGTCGCGAACCTCACCGTCGCGTCGAGTAGTGTCTTCCCGACGAGCGGCGCGATGAACCCGACACTGACGATCGCAGCACTCGCGCTGAAAGCCGCCGAACACCTCGACCGCGACCTGTGAGTGGTCTGTCCGAGAGAACCGTCGAGAGCCGATCAGGTGAGGCCACCGGCGAGCAGGCCGGCGTCGACCAGCAGGAGCAGCGAGACGACGCTGGCCGCCAGGAAGAACGGCCGGGCCTCCCGGGCGGGCTCGCGGACTTTCTTCTCGTCGAACCCGTCGGCGAGTTTCCCGCCGCCGACTTCGACGAGGCCGATGAGGAGGAACCACAGCGCCACCATCGCGAGGACGAGATACCCCCGGGTGGTCCCGGTGAGCGATTCGAACGTGTAGCCCGCCGCCTCGGCGGCCATGTGCCCACCGGTCAGGAGCAAGACGACGGCGCTCGCTCTGGAGAGGTTCCGGAGTTTCGAGACGACCGGGACGAGCGGTTCGGCGTTGGCGGTGCCGTCCCTGGCGATGGGGAGGACGGCGAGCGTGACGAAGACGACACTGCCGGTCCAGACCCCACCGAACAGCAGGTGAATGGCGTAGAACGCCATATCGAGGAGTGTCATATTCCCTGGGGAGGACCGACGCCACTTGAACGTACCCAAGCAGTTCCGGCCCCGAGGGCGTCGGTGGGGGTGTCCGCGGTCACTCCCGTCGTTCGACGGTTTCGGAGTCCTCGGCCGCTCTGAGTCGTTCGGCGAGCGTAAATCCCACGAGCAAGCCGACGAGCCCCATCACGGTCGTGGCGACTTTCCGGCGCACGCGGTCTCTCCCGTCAGCGCGCTGCCCGGCGACGAACCCGGCGAGCAGCGAGGTCAGGAAACTCGTTACCACTTTGAATTTCAGGCTAACGACTGCCATGTTCGACAGTAGGCCCGGCGACAGGATAACCGTTCGCCTCGATTGCACGACCGAGGAAACGACTCGGCCGACGCGGACGGCCAGTCTTAAGCCCCGGCGTCCGTTTGCCCCGTGTATGGAGCCACGGGACCTGTCGTCACACACCGTCTACCGCGCGGGACGCGGCGTCGAGGAGGTCGCCCGCGACCTCGGACTGGACCCCGAGTCGCTGGTGAAACTCTCCTCCAACGAGAACCCTCACGGCCCGTCCCCCGCCGCCGTCGAGGCCATCCGCGAGGCCGCCGACCAAGTCCACAGGTACCCCAAGACCGCTCACGTCGACCTCACGGAGAAACTCGCCGACCGCCACGACGTCACCCCCGAACAGGTCTGGCTCACCCCCAGTGCCGACGCCGCCCTCGACTACCTCGCCCGCGCGACCATCGACCCCGGCCAGCGCGTGCTCACCCCCACGCCGGGCTTTGCCTACTACCCGATGAGCGCCCGCTACCACCACGGCGAGGTCGACACCTACGAACTCTCGAAGGTCGAGGACTTCGAACAGACGCCCGACACTGTGCTGGACGCCTACGACAGCCAGCGAGTCGTCTACGTCACCAGCCCGCACAACCCGACGGGCTCCGAGATGTCGGTCGAGGACCTCCGAACCGTCGCCGGGGAGACCGACGACGAGACGCTCGTCGTCTACGACGAGGCGTACATCCACTTCTCGGACTCGCCGACCGCCATCCCGGTGGTCGACGAACGCGACGACGTCGCCGTCGTCCGGACGTTCTCGAAGGCCTACGGACTCGCCGGGACTCGCCTGGGCTACGCCGTCGTTCCCGAATCCTGGGCCGACGCCTACTCGCGGATCAGCACGCCCTTCGCCGTCACGGTCCCGACGCTCGCGGCTGGACTCGCGGCGCTGGGCGACGACGGACACGTCGAGAAGACCGTCGAGACGGCCGAGTGGGCCCGAGAGTACATGTACGACCACCTCGACGCCCCCACGTGGGAGAGCGGCGGAAACTTCGTCCTCTGTGAGGTCGGCGACGCGTCGGCCGTGGCCGACGCCTGCCAGCACCGCGGCGTCATCGTTCGCGACTGTTCGAGTTTCGGTCTCCCGGAGTGCATCCGCGTGACCTGCGGCACGCGGGAGGAAACGAAACGCGCCGTCGAGATCGTCAACGACGTCCTCGCGGAGGTGTCGGCGGCGTGAATCCGACGGCCGACCGCGGGGTCACCGGCTGTCTGGAGGTGACCTGACTGTGCGGATCGCCGTGACCGGGACACCGGGTACCGGCAAGTCAACAGCCGTCGACGCCCTCGAGACGGATCTCGAGGTGGTCCACCTCAACGAGGTCATCCGAGAGGAGGGCCTGAGCACCGGCCACGACGAACAGCGCGACTCCGCGGTGGCGGACATGGACGCCGTCGCCGACTACCTCGACGGCCGCGAGGACATCCTCTTCGAGTCCCACCTCGCCCACCACTTCGACGCCGACCGGGTCGTCGTGTTGCGCTGTCACCCCGAGACGCTCGCCGAGCGCCTCCGGGAGCGGGGTGAATCGGACGCGAAGGCCGGGGAGAACGCCGAGAGCGAGGCGCTGGACGTCGTGCTCGCGGAGGCAGTCGACCGCCACGGCGAGGAGGGCGTCTACGAGGTAGACACGACCGACCTGCCTCCCGAGGAGGTGGCCGGCGCCATCGAGCGAGTTATCGCCGGCGAGCGGGCCCCCTCTGCGGGCACCGTCTCGTTCATCGACTACCTCTGAGCGTCGAGGACCACAGATGGGACGACACTACCGATGACACTGGACAGGTTCAGACCCGCCGTCGGCGGCGCCCTGCGGCCCTCGGTGAGTCTCGCGAAGCGCCTCGGTCTGACGCCCAACGCCGTCAGTGCCATCGCGTTCGCGTTCGCCGTCGCGGGCGGGGTCGCCTTCGGCGTCGCCCCTCGCGTCGACCCGCTGGTCTACCTCGCGGGCGTCGCGGGCGTGGTCCTCAACGGCTGGCTCGACCTCGTGGACGGCGAACTCGCTCGCGAGACCGACACTGGTGGTCCCGCCGGCGACCTGCTCGACCACGTGCTGGACCGATACGCCGACGTCGTCCTCATCGCCGGACTCGCCGCGGGTGTCGAACGCTACGCGCTCGGGTTCGCCGCCGTCACGGGAGTGCTGATGACGTCCTACCTCGGGACACAGGCGCAGGCCGTCGGGCTCGACCGGGTCTACGGTGGGCTGGTGGGCCGAGCGGACCGTCACGCGCTCGTCGTCGTCGTGGCTCTGGTCGCCGCGTTCGTCACCCGCACTCTCGCGGGACTGGGTGTCGTCGGCTGGCTGCTCGTCTTCTTCGCCGTCGTCGGTCACTTCACCGCCCTCCAGCGGTTCTACTACGCCTACCGGGCGCTGTGAGACTATGAGCTGGCGAGACATCCGCCCGGTCGCCGTCGGGGTCGCTCACCGGGACGGCGGAGACGAGATACTGCTCAGTCGTCTCCGTGACGAGCAGGCCGGTGAGACGTTCTACCGGCCGATCGGTGGCGGTATCGAGTTCGGCGAACTGAGCGAGGTGACGCTCGTCCGCGAGTTCCGCGAGGAACTGTCGGTGGAGGTGGTAGAACACGAACTCGTCGAGACGCTCGAAAACACGTTCACGTTCCAGGGCAACGAGGGGCACGAGATCTGGTTCCTCTACGAGGTCGAATTCGCCGAGGACTGGCCCTACGAGCGCGACGAGTTCGAGGGGCGCGAGCCGGAACTCGACGAGACCTACCGGGCGGTCTGGTTACCGGTCGACCGTCTCTCCGGGGTGACCGTCTACCCGGAGAACCTCGCGACGATAGTTTGAGATCGGTCGCATTCGGAGACGTCTACGGACGGAACCGCCGTCGGTCCCATCACTTGCTGTCGGTGATCGACCGCGTGCTCTCCCTGACACTCTCGGTCGCGAACACGCGTTCCTTCCAGCCGTCCCGGAAGAGCTCCTCGCGGCCCTCTTCGACGGCTTCGAGCGCGGCGTCCGACAGGGGAAAGTCGACCTCGTCGAAGATGATGGCGCTCTCGGTCCGGACGTGTCCGAGGACGAAATCCCGGGCGGCCGGTTCGGGCACGCCAACCTCCTCGACGACGTAGTCCATCGCCTCGCGGATCGCGTACAGGCAGGTCGCAGTGACGGTCTCCACGAGGGCGGGTTCGAGAAACGCCATCTGTTCGGTCGTCACGCGGTGGGCGTCCATCACGGGCGCGTAGACGTCCCGGGCGATCACCTCGCCGCGGGCGTAGTCCGCCTCGGGCCCTTGATGGAGTGCATAGACGATATTCTGCTTCGCGAGGTCCTGTCCGCCGAACAGGTCCGCCTTCGCCTCGGGGTCCGTCTCGTCGTTGAACAGCGGCGGGTGACACGGGTGGGTGATGAAATAGGAGACGTCCTCGCGCTCGGGGAGTGCGTCGGCGTATGCCGCCGCCGGGTCGAGCAGTATCACCATCGTCCCGGCGTCGAGTTCGGGGACGACCGCTTCGCAGACATCGGCCATCACGGCGTCGGGCACGGCCATGATCACCGCGTCGGCGCCGTCGAGTGCCGCCTCCTGTGAGACCGCCGAGACGCCCCGGTCTTCGAGACGGTCGCGTCCCTCCGGGGCCGGTTCGACGTACCGCATCTCGTAGTCGGCGTGGTCTTCGAGCTGGTCGACGATCCGGAGACCCATCTTCCCGCCCGCGCCGAGGAGTGCGATCGAGGTGGTCATGCGGCCGCAGTTCACAGAAGGGCACCTTATCATTTGTGCCGCCGCGCGAACGACCGGGCGAGTTCCCGTTCCACCCGGGTGTGATCACTCGGACGGCCGCCCGCCCTCGCGGACGAGGCCGAAGAAGTCGGCCGCCTCGTTTCGCGTCTCGACCTGACCGCCCTTGAGCGCGATCTCCAGTCCGTCGAACGCGTCCGTACGTGACCGCGCCCGGCACAGGGGACTGCCCGGCCCGACGGGCGCGAGGAACTCGAGCGCGTAGAGGTCGAGCGCCGGTGCGACGTGGCCGCTCGTGTCACCGCCTGCGATACACGCGCGGCCGATGTCTGTCTCTTTCAGTAACCTCCTGAGGATCCGACCCTGCTGCTCGCCGAGTCGCCGGCCCAGTCGGTTCTCGTCGACGCCGAGTTCGCGGGCTCGTTCTGTGGTCGCATCGATCGCCGGGTCGTCGGGGCCGCGCGCGGAGTACAGGAGGACGCTCCGGCCGGCGGCGAGTGCGTCGAGCGCCTCCTCGACTGCCGCCTCGACCGCAGTGTCGGCCTCTCCGGGGTCGACCAGCGACGCACCGTCCAGTCTGACACCTTCGAAGCCGTGTTCGAGTGCCCAGTCTATCTGCCCCGCGTTCACCGGCGACGCGCTCCCCGACACGACGACCACCTGGTCGACCGCTGGCAGTGCCGGTGGCGATTCGGGTTCCGCGACGAGTCCGCTCGACTGCCAGTGGGCCGCCAGCGCGTAGTTCAGGCCCGACGACGACGCCGAGAACAGCGGCGGCGCCTCCCGAGCGCGGTCCCAGAGGAGTCTCCCCACGGTCTCCTGGTGCTCGTGGTTCAGCCCGTCGCAAACGACGATCTCGCCGTCCTCGGTCGCGTCGTCCAGCGCTCGGTCCGGGCCGACGCCCGTCACCCCGTCGAGGTGGCGGACCTCGAGATCGGCGGTCTCCCGGTCGGTCTGGGCCGCGAGGTGGCGGCGCAGGTCGCCCTCGGTCATGGGCGTCACCGGGTGTTCGCTCATCGTCGGGTGCCGGTCGATCCGGTAGGTCTCGCCGTCGAGCGTCGCGAAGAGGTTGCCGAAGAGGACGTACCGACCCCGAGGCGCCAGCGACGGTGCGGCGACCACGACGGGGACGAATGGGGAGCCGAACGTCTCCTGTCCGAGGTCTATCGCACGGCCGATGCTCCCCACCTCGGGCGACGAATCGAACGTGGAACAGACCTTGTACTGGACGATCGACGGGTCGAACCGGGCGAGCGACTCGAACGCGGGTGGGAGTTCCGACGTCATCTCCTCGGGGGTCATACTCCGACTCATCCCCGCGATGCCGACCGCTCGCACGTCCGCGTCGAACTCAGCGAGGTCCCCGGGTTCGGGCCGTTCGAGGAAGAGCACTGTCGGGACGCCGTTCAGCGACAGCGCCTCCAGGACGTCCGTCGACCCCGTGAGGTCGTCGCCGTAGTAGGCGAGCAGGACGCCGCTCTCGCTCGCCGAGTCACCGCTCTCGTTCGTCGACTCTCCGGTCTCGCTCATCTCCCCTCACCCACGGGACCGAAGTAGTCGATGGCCGTCCGGAGCGCCTCGTGCTCTTCGGCGTACTCTTCGAGGGTGATCCCCTGCATAGCTGCCTCCCATCCCTGCTTCAGGTGTTCGACGCCCGCCGCCGGGCCGTCGGGGTGGCCCAGGATGCCACCGCCGGCAAGGTACATCAGGTCGGCGTTGCCGAGCGCCCGGTAGGTGTCCGGCGCCTGTCCGGCCCACTGGCCCGACGAGAAGACGGGGAGGACGCGGTCGGACTCGTCGGCGATCGGGTCCTGACAGGCGCGGGCCGACTCGACGACGGAGGCGTCGGACTCGCAGAACTTGTTCCGGATGCCGTTGACGTGCAGGTGGTCTGCGCCAGCGAGTCGGAAGAACGTGTGAAACGCCGTGTAATCGAACCCGAGCAGGGGGTGCCGCGAGAGCGCTCCCCAGCCGTTCCGGTGGGCGTGGATCGGCAGGTCGGCGTGCCGGCGCAGCGCCAGCAGGCCCGAGATACCGACCGAGTTGATGCTCACCATGACGCAGTTGCCGCCGGCTCGCTTCACCGCGTCGTGGCGCTCTTTCATCTCGTCCACGCCGCCGGTGATGTTGCAGGCGTACATCACCTCCCGGTCGAACTCGTCGAGCACGTCCATCACGGCCGAGACACGCTCTTCGACCGGCGAGTACGGCGGGTCGGCGATCAGCTCGTCGTCCTTCACGAAGTCGACCCCGGCCCCGGCGACCTCCGCGACCGTCTCGGCGGTCTCTGCGGGGGAGAGACCGACGTTCGGCTTGACGATGGTCCCGATTATCGGCCGGTCGCGGACGTCCAGTAGCTCCCGCGTCCCCTCGATGCCGAACTGGGGGCCGGGGTTCTCCCGGGCGAAAGCTTCGGGCAGATCCAGGTCGATGAGTCGCAGTCCCGAGAACGGCGCGAGTTCGAAGAGGTTGCCCGCGACGGTCGCACGGAGGTTCGGCAGCGACGTCCCCACGTTCTCCATCGGGAACGACACCGTGACCTCCGCCTGGACGTACTCCGGGCGGGTGCGGTCGACATCGGGCGGTTCGGCGCCCGGGAGGCTCGGTTTCGAGCGCGCGTCGAGTTCGGTGATCTCCTCGACACGAGCGGCGTGGCGGGCCCGTAACTCGTCGGTCTCTCCCGGGACGTCGACGAACGTCCCCGAGGACTGTTCCCCGGCCAGCGACGCCGCGGCCTCCCGTAGCGGTTCGGCTGTCTCGGCGAGGTACGTCGCCCGGATACGGTCGCTCGTCACGACCGCAACGCCTCCAGCGGGACGATCCCCGGTTCGTCGACCTTCACCCTGTCACCGATCTGAACCGGTTCGACGGTTCTGGGGTACTCGAACGAGCGCGCGTGTTCGTGGAGGCCAGTGGGTTCGAGACCGACGCCTTTCCACATATCCCAGTGGACCGGCAGGAGTCGGTCGAGTTCGAGCGCGTTCGCGAGTTCGACCACGTCGTTCTCGCCGGAGTACCAGGTCTCGGTTCGCGGCCCCTCTTCCTCGGGATAGCGGATACGCCCCGTCGAACCCGTCGTGAGCGACCCGACGTCGATGTCGAACTCCTCGCCGATGGACTCGAAAACCGGGGCGGGCCGGCTGTCGCCGCTGTTGAAGTACGTGTCCGACTCGTGTTCGAAGACGTACGTGAGCTCCCCGGTCGCGTCGGGGTCGTTCCCGCCGCGGACGTGGACCGTCAGGTCCCCCAGCTGTATCGTATCGCCGGGTTCGACGACGTGGCGCTGGTCTCCGGGGATCTCGTGTTCCCGTTCGCGTTCCGGGTCCGTATAGCAGGTCTCAGACGCGTAGACGTTCGCGCCGAGGTCGTCGACGAGCGGCCAGTACGAGGGTTCGTGCATATGGTCGACGTGCTCGTGTGTCACGAAGACCGCGTCACAGAGCGTCGCGTCCATCGGGTCGAGCGGGACGGGTATCATCCGCACCAGCCGCGGCGGGTTCCCGTTCCCGAAGTACGGGTCGACGTAGATGGTCGTCTCCGGTGTCCGGAGGACGAAACCGTTACACCCGAGGTACCACAGCGACAGTCCCTCCGGGTCTGCGCCCTCGATTTCCTCCCGGACGAACCAGTCGTCCCAGTTGGAGTGTGGCATAGCGGCACAATCGACGAAGAGGGAGATAAAGCATGGGCTGTGACGGAATGGTCGCGGTCGCTGTGGTAGCCCGCGGTCCGACCAGAGGCGGCGACTGGACACTTCCTCCCGATTTAAGTCACTCGGGCCTGTCGGGTCGACTCGATGACCCGACTGCAGCCCAGCGACGAGAACGGCTGGTACTGGTCGTACGGCGACGAGCCGGTCTTGCTCCTCGGCGGGACCGACAAGGACAACCTCTTCCAGTGGACCGGTGAACGGCTCCGGGACCACCTCGACCGACTCGTCGACGCGGGCGGGAACTTCGTGCGAAACACGATGTCCGACCGCAAGGGCGAGGACGTGTCGCCGTTCGAGCGTGAGGCGGACGGAACGTACGACCTCGAACGGTGGAACGACGAGTACTGGGACCGCCTCTCGGCGTTTCTCGACGAGACCGCCGAGCGCGACGTCGTCGTCGAACTGACCCTCTGGGACCAGCACGACTTCACGCACTCGCGGTGGGGCGAACACGCGTGGAACCCGGTCAACAACGCGACGCTCCCGGTTGACTCGCTGCCCGAGACCGGCGGCGACCACTGGCAGGACCGGATCGCCTTCTTCCGCACCGTCGAGGAGGCAAACGACCCCGTTCTCACCCACCAGGAGCGGTTCGTCGACAGAGTCCTCGACCACACCCTCGAGTACGGGAACGTCGTCTACAACGTCACGAACGAGGGCTGGGCCGGCATCGAGTGGGAGTTACACTGGGCCGAACGGGTTCTGGACCGCGCGCGGGAGGAGGGGGTCCACGTCGAAGTCGCCAACATGAACCTGACGCCGGAGGACTCCGTCCGGAAAGTCGTCGAGCACCCGGAGACGTTCTCGTACGTCGAGGTGTCCCAGCACAACCAGCATTACGCGGGCGCGACCGGACAGGGCCACTGGGACAACCTCCGGGAGTGGCGTGCCGAGGTCGCGGACGCCATCGGCCCCCGGCCGTTCAACAACGTGAAGATCTACGGGGGCTTCGACGGCGGGAACGACGCCGCCGGCGAGGCCGACGACGCGGTCGAGTGGTTCTGGCGGAACGTCTTCGCGGGGTGTGCGGCGTGTCGATTCCACCGACAGGTCGCCGGCGGCGACGAGGGGTGGGGAATGGGTGGCAGCGACAGGGCGCTCGCACAGATACGGTCCGTCCGGCTGCTGGAAGACCACCTCGACCTGTGGGACATGCGCCCGCGACGGGACCTGCTGGGAGGCGCCGACCACAACGAGGCCTACTGTATCGCTGACCCGGGCGAGTCCTACGCTGTCTATTTCCCAGCAGGTGGGGAGGTCACGCTTGCCCTCGAGGACGGGTCCTATCGGTGTCGGTACCTCGACGTCGAAGCGACGACATGGACGGAGTCGGAGCAGATCGAAGATGTGACGCAGCTGTCGCTGTCAGTTCCCGATGGAGGCCACGTAGTCGTCGTCACTGCCACGTCCTGAGGGGGGTTCCGACTCTCCCGTCGGCAGGCCTGGAGACGAGATGAGGGTCAGACCGACTCCATGGCCGCCGCCTGCGCTTCGAGTTTCGCCACGACGCCCGGCCGTCCCCTGACCGAGAGTTCCACCGTTTCGCCCGCGTAGTCGACGTCTTCGACGGTCACACGGTCGTATGCGCGCGAGACCAGTCCCATCGCCTCGTCACAGTTCGGGAGCGTCAGTTCGGTCTCCTCGGTCGGCAACTGCTCGACGACGGCGTCGAGTAATCCGTCGACGTTCGTTCCCTCCGTGACGCTGACCGGGACCGGGTTCGGCGCCACCTCGTTGATCTCTCGCAGTCGCTGCGCGCGGTCGTCACCGTCGAGCAGGTCGACCTTGTTGAGTGCGGTGACGACGTTGCCCTCGTCGACGCCCTGAGATTCGAGCACGTCGAGCGACACGGCGAGTTTCTCCCGCGCGGTGCCAGAGTCGTCGCTCGCGTCGACGACGAGCACCACGCAGTCGGCGGCCGCGGCCTCCGAGAGCGTCTCGCCGAACGATTCGACGAGCCAGTGTGGGAGTTCGTCGACGAATCCCACCGTGTCGGTACAGAGGACGGGCCGCCCGTCGAGCGTCGCCCGCCGGGTCGTCGTCTCCAGCGTCTTGAAGAGTCTGTCCTCGACCGCGGCTGTGGGGTCCTCCTGTGGCCTGTCCGGGTCGCCGCTGTCTGTGTCGTCGGTCTCCCCGCCCGTGTCGGCCGTCGAGAGCTCCATCTCGTCGGCGATGCGGTGGAGCAGGGTGGACTTGCCGGCGTTCGTGTAGCCGGCGATCGTCACGAGGTCGAATCCCTGCTCGCGGCGGCGCTCGCGGAACTGCTCGGCCGGGCTCGGGAGATCGTCGATCTTCCGTTCGAGCTCCGTGATCCGGTTTTTCACGCCGTCGACTCGAGTGCCCTTCTCCAGCAGTTTGTTCAGGAACTGCAGGTCCTCGGTCTCCTCGATCCGCGGGAGTTCGTAGGTCAGTCGGGCGCGTTCGACCTGGAGCTGTGCGCGTCTGGTCTCGACCTGGTCGGCGAAGATCTCGAGGACGAGGCGGTAGCGGTCGAACACCCGGGTCCCTTCGGGCATCGCCTCCCGGACCGCGATGGTCTGTCTGGGCGTGAGTTCGCCGTCGGCGGCGACGAGTGCGGCGCCGCTGTCGGCGACGCGCTCGGCGATCTCCGTGAGTTTCCCGCGGCCGAAGTAGGTGCCCGGGTCCTCTGCCCGGACCTGCGTCACCTCGTCGGCGACGCGGTAGCCGGCCGCGTCGGCCAGTGCCGCTATCTCGGTCGTCTCGACGGGACTGCTATCTGTTCGTTTCGCGACGATCGCTGGTCTACCCTGCTGTGTCATGTGTCTGGGTCGCTGTCGGTCGAAAACGATACCGGCGCGACGAGCGTGCGGAGACGACCACCGCGCGAGCGGTCGGACGTCACGACGAACGGTCGCGCCGCTCGGGGTCGTGACACACCGGCCGTCGCGAGCGGTCACGCTGGTCGGTCAGACGACAGCGTCGAACCGCAGACACGAACCGGCCGGCTCAAAACGAGGAGAGGGTCTCCATCAGCTAAAATCAGTCGTCGAGGCCACATAAAGCCCGGGGGCGCTGTTTCAGCGCGTGAAACACCGCTGGCCGGTCGAGCCACGGGCGAGTCGACGAATCACAGTGCGCGTCGCTGGTGGCGCATCTTTTATCAGCAGCGACGGCCAACGGGGAGATATGGTTCAGTGTGAGATGTGCGGGACGGAGACGAACTCCCCGAACACGGTGAAGATCGAGGGGGCGGAACTCGACGTCTGCGACGAGTGTACGGAGTTCGGGACCGAGGTGAAACAGCAGAGCTCCGCCGGCACGTCGACGAAGTACTCGACCGGGTCCAGTTCGTCGTCGGGGTCGTCCTCGTCGTCTTCGAGCGGGTCGTCGAGTTCGTCGGATGGGTCACAGCGGCGCTCGGACATGTTCGACGAGATGGACCAGCTCGCCCAGGACTACGACGACATCGTCCGTTCGGCCCGCGAGTCCCGGGGACTCAGCCAGAAGGAACTCGCCCAGAAGTTAAACGAGAAAGCGAGTCTCATCCGGAAGATCGAACGCGGCGATACCCTCCCCAGCGACGAGGTCCAGCGCAAACTCGAGGGTGCCCTGGATATCGACCTCTCGGCGGGTGGATCGCCCGAGGACACCGAATGGGAGAGCGACAACGCCGGCGGCGGCTACACGCTGGGTGACGTCGTCGAACGAAAAGACTGAGACGGCGGGGGGTACCCGCAGCGTTTCTGGCTGTTGTCTTCAGAGTTTGTGAGTGACGTCGTCGGAGCCGATCTCCTCGGCGATGTCGTCGATCTCGTCCTCGAGGTCGGCGATGTCGTCCTGAAGGCACTGGAACTCCTCGCTGTTTCTGAGTTCGGTCGTGGACTTCTCGATCTGGAGGACGTTGCGCTTGAGTCGCTTCGCAGTGAGTTCGCGCATCCGTTCGTCGTACTCGGTGACGCGCATCAACCGGTCGACGACCTCCCGGATGGCGTCTCTCGTGACGGGTTTGACGATGTAGTCGTCACACCCCATGTCGATGATGTCGAAGTCCGGGTCGACCGCCGTCACCATGGCCACGCGACACTGGAGGCCGCGTTCTTCGATGTCGGCGAGGACCTCGTTCCCGGAGATGACCGGCATCCGCCGGTCGAGCAAGACGACGTCGAGGTCCGACGAGAGCATCTCGAGTGCCTCGACGCCGCCGTAGGCGGTCCGGACGTCGTACTCGTCGCTCAGATAGTCGGTGTAGAGCTCTGCCAGGTGGTCCTCGTCCTCGACGACGAGCACCGTCCCGGGGCCGTCGCTACCCTGGGTCACAGTGACTGCGTGTTCGTGAGGGAGTGTCTTAACCTTCACCCACTCGGCCATCATCGTGTCGACGGGTCGATACCGCGGTCGGACTCACAATCTATTTCACTCCCCCGGCGGGCGATTCGGGTATGTTCGTCCTGGTCAACCTCAAGGCCTACCCCTGTGACCACCTGGAGGTCGCCCGCGCGGCCGCCGACGTCAGTGACGATTCCGGCGTCCGCGTGGCTGTCGCACCACAGGCGGCCCACCTCGCCGACGTCGCCGAGACGGGTGTCGAGACGTGGGCTCAGCACGTCAGTGCCGTCGAACACGGCAGTCACACCGGCAGCACGCTCGCCGAGGCCGTCGCCGACGCCGGCGCCGTCGGTACGCTGGTCAACCACTCCGAGCAGCGCCTGAAACTCGCCGACATCGACGGAAGCGTCGCGGCGGCCGAGCGCGCGGACCTCGAGACCTGCGTCTGTGCCAACAACCCCGCCCAGATCGGGGCCGCGGCCGCCCTCGGTCCGGACGCCGTCGCGGTCGAACCGCCCGCACTCATCGGCACGGGGACGCCGGTCAGCAAGGCCGACCCCGACATCGTGACCGACGCCGTCGACGCCGCCGGGGCAGTCGACGAGAGCGTGGACGTCTACTGCGGTGCCGGCATCTCGACGGGTGAGGACCTCACCGCGGCGAGTGAACTGGGCGCCACGGGCGTCCTGCTGGCCAGCGGCGTCGCCAAGGCCGACGACCCCCGCGCGGCGCTCGAAGACCTCGTCGCACCGCTGTCCTGAGCTACCGCGTTCACTCTCTCGGAAAAACAGCGCCGTTCTACAGCAGTTCCGCGTCGGACGTGTCGTCGGTCATGCCGTCGGTGAATCCGTCGTCGGTCGTACCGTCGGTGAATCCGTCGTCAGTCGTACCATCGGTGAATCCGTCGTCCGAGAGTCCGCCGTCGGCGAGTTCCTCGAACGCGTCGTCCGACACCGTCTCGGTCTCGGGTTCGAGGGCCGTCTCGATCTGTTCGACGAACGGTCGAACCGAGCCCGTCTCGGTGCGTTCCTCGAGGAGTTCCGGGAGTCGGTAGTCGTAGCGACCGCGCCCGACGTGTTCGACGAGTCCGCGAACCCGGAGTCGGCGGTTGCGAGCGTACGCCGCCGTCCGGTCGTCGGACCCGCCCGACGAGAAGAGTGCGTCCATCGGCGTGCCCGGGCCGTGATCCCGGTAGTACCGGAGCATCCCGCGAGTCTGTGCCTCGAGGTCGCGGATGTCGTCGGTGAGGTGGCGCGCGAGCGCGGCGGCGGACTCGAACTCCTCGGAGAGTGCGGTCGACTCGCCGCGTTCGAAGGCGTTCGTCGCCCGGTCGCCCAGCGGGTTCGCCTCGACACCCTCGAACCCCCGGGTCACCGCCGACGCTCCGCCCCCATCCGCGACGCTCTCTGCCGTCCGCTCTGCGGTTTCAGCCCCGTTTTCTGCGGCCGTGTCGTCGCCGAACCCACCGGCCATACCGAGGAAGTCGTCGCCGCCGTCCTCTGCCCCGGCGACCGCCGCAGAGACGGTCTCGTCGTCGGCGGCCTCGGGTTCGGAACCGTTCGCGCTCTCACTCGTCGCAGGCTCGCTTCCGTCGGCGGGTTCGGGGTCGGACGGCCAGCCCGAGTCTCCCCCACCGGAGTCGCCCGGCCACGTCATCGCCTCGAAGTCGTAGTCGTCCTCCCTGAGGTCATCGGTCTCGTCAGGGAGGGGGTCCGGTGACCAGTCGCCGACCGCGGCCTGACGCTGGTCTCGCATCCGCGCCTGCTCCGTCCGCCCGGGGTTGGCACCCTTGACGTGGTCGACCAGCGCCTGCGTGAACTGGTCGGCCATCCGCTGCATGTCGCGGGCGTCCTCCAGTTCGGTCTCGAGTTCCGCGATGCGGGAATTCTTCCTGTCGAGTTCCTCGCGCAACTCCGCGATGCGGCTCTCGCGTTCGGCCTGCTCGTCGCTGATCTCCTCTAGCTCGGAGACCAGGTCCTCGCTGACGGATTTGAGGTCGGGGCGCTCGAAGTCGTCCAGTCCCGGGGTTGCACCGGCGTCGAAGGTCTGCTTGCGGTGGAACTGCACGCGCCTGATGTTCTCCGCCCAGTCGGTCATCAGGAACGCCTCGCCGTCGTCGAGGTCCTCGACGGCCGCCGCGTAGTCGCTGTCGAGCACACGACTCACGACTTTCGTGTCGTTGTTCCAGGTCAGGCGGTGCCAGACGAGCCAGTCACACTGGGTGATGAAGTCCTTCTTGACGTCGGCCGGTCGCTGGCTGACCCCCATCACGCCGAGGCCGTGCTTGCGCCCGCGTTTCGAAATCTTGATCAGCATCTTCCCGCACTCGCCCACGCTACCCTTCTGGGGGATGTACTCGTGGACCTCCTCGACGAGCAGGAGGAACGGCTGTTTCTGTTTCTTGGCCTTCGCGAAGAGGTGGCGGGCGACTTCCGTCAGGAGTTCGCGGGCCTCGTCCTCGTCGAGAAAGGAGGAGACGTCGAGGATGATCGGGACGTTCTGTTCCAGGGCCAGCGAGGCTATCTTCTCGGCGTGGTCGACAGTGACCCGGATGTCACACTCCTCGTCGTCGCCGGCGTGGAGGATCTCGTACTCCTCTTTGAGGCCGTAGTACTCGCCGTCGATGTCGACGATGAGCATCCCGAAGCCGTTATCGAGAAGTTTCTCGGTGATGACGCTCGCCGAATTCGACTTGCCGGCGCCGCTCTTGCCGGTGACGAACCCGCGACCGGTCAGCAACTCGACCACGGGGAGGTCCACCGGGGTGCCCGGCTGGCCGCTCCCACAGGGCCCGTCGCTGACCTCCGCGACGGTGATCGACTCGGTCTCTGCCATGCCCGAACGTGCCGGACGAACCGGCATAAGGCCCCGTCAGACTCTCGTCTGACGACCAGTTCGTCTCCCGGGGGCCGAACCGACCCTTTCGCAGACCTTTTGTCCGGCGCCGGCCGCATCCGGGTATGAGACTCACCAGAGGTGCCGCGGTCGTGCTCCTCGTCCTCCTCGCCGGTTGCGGCGGTATCCTCGGCGGTGGCGGCGGGACGGCGACACCCCCGTCGACG
>Ga0207770_100119_pt1 | contig 68306 bp, 60 predicted proteins | sample A23E2SouthBayCA_FD_187729 | JGI IMG/M metagenome (GOLD analysis project Ga0207770, IMG submission 187729) | Aerobic enrichment media microbial communities from Eden Landing Ponds, California, USA - A23 E2 (SPAdes) | ecosystem: Environmental > Aquatic > Marine > Unclassified | place: Emeryville...
TCGGTCGTCGTCCCCATCCCGAACTCGTCCATGTTCGTCTTGCCGGGGATGGTCGCACCGGCCGCCGTGAGCCGTTCGACGACCGTCGCGTCGTAGGGCGGGACGTAGTCCTCGAGCATCGCCGACCCGCAGGTCGTCCGCACGCCCTCGGTGGAGATGTTGTCCTTTACCGCGACGGTCTTGCCCGCGAGCGGCCCGTCCTCGGCCCCCTCGATAGATTCGACCGTGACGTAACCGTTGTAGTCTGTCGCCATCGTCACGAGACCCGCGGCCCCTTGAAGAAGCCGTCCTCGGTTTCGGGGGCGTTCGCCAGCGCTTCCTCCCGGGTGAGTCCCTCGCGCACCTCGTCGGGGCGCATGACGTTCGCGAGGTCGGCCTCGCGTTCGACCTCGGGCACCTCGTCGAGGGCCTCGAACGACGCGAGGATGTCCGCGAACTGCCCGGTGAACCGGTCGATGTCGTCGTCGGCGAGGTCGACCCGTGCCAGGTCCGCCACGTGTCGGACCGCCTCCGGGTCGACCGTGTCAGTACCGGCGCCGGCGTCACCGTCCGGTGCGTCGGTGTCGTCGCTCATACCCGTCCGATACCCCGGCGCGGCGGTAAGGATTTCGATGGCTACCGAACTCCTGTGATCCCCTCCCGTCTGTGCGCCCCGGTTACCATATCGAAAAGTAATCTTTCCGTTTTCACCAAAAGTTTTAAGTCGCCACACTCACAACACGATGACGAGAGCCAGCGTTTTAGCGGCACTTGGCCGCCGAGTCCCCAACCAATGACCGACACCACGACCCGACGATACGCGAGTACGCGCGAGAACGAACGCGACGAGGAGGTCGAAGAGAGCGAAGACGAACTGGTCTGTCCGGAGTGTGGCGGAAACCTCCTGACGGACAGCGAGCACGGCGAGACGGTCTGTGAGGAGTGTGGGTTAGTCGTCGAGGAAGACGAGATCGACCCCGGTCCCGAGTGGCGTGCGTTCGACTCCAGCGAGAAAGACGAGAAATCCCGCGTCGGTGCGCCGACGACGAACATGATGCACGACAAGGGTCTCTCGACGAACATCGGCTGGCAGGACAAGGACGCCTACGGCAACTCCCTGTCCTCGCGCCAGCGCGAGAAGATGCAGCGCCTGCGCACCTGGAACGAGCGGTTCCGCACCCGCGACTCCAAGGAGCGCAACCTCAAACAGGCCCTGGGCGAGATCGACCGCATGGCCTCGGCGCTGGGTCTCCCCGAGAACGTCCGCGAGACCGCCTCCGTGATCTACCGCCGCGCGCTCGACGAGGACCTGTTGCCGGGTCGCTCGATCGAGGGCGTCGCCACGTCGGCGCTGTACGCCGCGGCCCGCCAGGCCGGCACGCCCCGCAGCCTCGACGAGATCGCCGCAGTCTCCCGCGTCGAGAAAGACGAGATCGCCCGCACTTACCGGTACGTGGTGCGCGAACTCAGTCTGGAGATCCAGCCCGCCGATCCCGAGAGTTACGTGCCCCGGTTCGCCAGCGACCTCGACCTCCCCGAGGAGGTCGAACGCCGGGCCCGGGAACTCCTCTCGACGGCCAAACAGCAGGGCGTCCACTCGGGCAAGTCCCCCGTCGGGCTGGCCGCCGCGGCCGTCTACGCCGCCTCGCTGCTCGCCAACCAGAAGGTCACACAGAGCGAAGTGAGCGAGGTCGCCAACATCTCCGAGGTCACCATCCGCAACCGCTACCACGAACTCCTCGAGGCCGAGGAAGACATCACTCCGGCCTGACGACTCGCGGGTTTCGCTCCGCTTTCGCTCCGGTTCCCTGCCTGCTTTAGGGACGGGTCACTTCCCGGGAGTATGGAGACGACGCGCCACTACACGGCGACGACCTACGTCGTGTACGACGGTCGAGTCGCGTTGCACGAACACGACAAACTGGGCAAGTGGCTCCCGCCGGGTGGCCACGTCGACCGCGACGAACTCCCCCACGAGGCCGCGCTCCGGGAGGTCCGCGAGGAGACCGGACTCGACGTCGACCTGATCGCCGACCGCGGCGAGTTCGGCTCGCCCACCGTCGACCCGCTCCCCGAGCCACAGCACCTCCTGCTGGCCGACGTCAACGTCTTCGACGAGATGGTCGGCCACCAGCACGTCGACATGGTGTACTACGCCCGGGCTCCCTCCCGGGAGATACGCCCGGCGAACGGCGAACAACCCGCCGACGACTGGGCGTGGCTCTCGCCGGCGGATCTCGATGCCGAGCGGATCGACTCGGACGTCCGCGACATCGGCCGCACCGCCATCGAGACCGTCGAGGAGTGACCGCAGAGGGCCCACCCAGCGACCGGTCTCGTTGCCATCACCCGACGGGGATCGTCTCGCTGTAGAGCTGGCGGCGCTCGGCGACGTGGTAGATGCTGACCCGCACCGTGTTGTCCGGAGTGAGGTCGGTCCGGCTCGGTTCGATCCGCAACTCGATGGTCTCGCCGGCGACCCAGACGCCGTCCGAGTCGTTGACCGAGGCTTCACCGTCGATACCGCTCCGCCCGATCGTGAACAGGTGGTTGCCGGTGTAGTCGTCCTGTGTGAGTCTCTCTGTGGGGAGCCCGTGGACCGTCGCCCGCTTGCGGTGGTCCGGGACGGAGACGTTGATAGAGAGGTTCACCACGTCGACCGCGTCGCCGCTCTCGTGGGTGATCCGGATCCACTGGCCCGACCCGTCGTTCGACGCGTCGATCGGTTCGGCCGAGACCGACAGTAACGGGCCCCCGGCGCTGATACTCCCGCTGGACTGGATCAGCAGGCCGCCGGTGACCGCCATCATCGCGACCGTCAACGCGAACGCGATGGCCGCCATCCCCTCCTTGGAGATGGCCCTGTCGCCGTCCGCGAGTCGTCTCCCCCGCATGCAGTACGCTCCCTTGTCGGCCCCCCTTCTTATGTTCCACTGTGAGTGCAGTGATACGTCGACAGTCACACCGCGCAGCGGTGGCGATCGGTCCTGACCCCCGCAGTCCGCCTCACTCGCCCGTTATCGATTCGACGTACTTGCGGACGTGGTCGTTCAAGCGCCGCTTGAACCCGGCCTGGCGTGCCATGCGGTCGAGTTCGCGCGACACCAGGCTCCCGTACTGCAGTGCCTTCTTGTCCCGGTCGACGACCGGTGCCGGCACCCACTCGCTCACCGCCCGCCGGAACCCGACTTTCCGCTCGTCGCCGGCCACCAGCAACTCGCCCGGCAGTGCCAGGGCCGCCCGAACCACGCGGTCGTGCAACAGCGGCGTCACCGGTTCGACGCCGCTCCCCCGCAGCGTTCGCAGGTCCCGTTCGACCTGGTCGGGCAGTCCCAGCACCGTCTCGCGCCGCGCCGCTCGAACGGTGTCGGCCGCCACCCTGTCGTCGTCGGGAGCCTTCGCCACCTTCGCGTACCCGCCGAACAGTTCGTCGGCCCCCTGGCCGAGTGCCAGCCGTTCGTAGCCGTCCCCGGACACGCGCTCCGCGAGCAACCAGAGCGGGACGGCGATCGCGACGTCCATCGCGTTTGTCCGTCCGGTCGCGGCGACGACCCCTCTCACCGCCCGTTCGATGTCGTCGTGGGTCACGTCGACGACGCGGAGGTCGGCGTCCCCGTCGAGGGCCGCGGCCGCCGACCGGGCGGCCTCGATATCGTGACTCCCCTCGAAGCCCGCGACGTACAGCGGGGCGTCGACCCGTGCGGCGATGGCCGTCGAGTCCACACCGCCCGAGAACGCGACCGCCAGCCCGGACTCGTCGACGGCGTCGATCCTGTCGCGGACGGCCTCCCGGACCGCCCCGACCGCGGCGTCGGCGTCGTCTCCGGGGTCCGGGTCCGGAAGCGTCCACAGGGGTCGCGTCTCTCCGCCGGGGCCGAGGGGGGAGACGTGTCCCGCAGAGACGAGCACCGGGTCGACGAGTTCGTCGGGGTCGAACGACCACGCGTCCGACTCCCGGTCGGCGTAGACGAGTTCCCGTCCCAGGACGTCCCGGACGAGCGCCCCGTCGAGTTCGCCCGCGAACCCGCCGGTCTCCGGGAGCGGGTCGCCGTCGTCGCGCGCTCGCCGAACCAGGTCTGAGTCGGCACCGCGCAGCGTCATTCGAACAGTCCCGAGACGAACAGCCGGGCGCGCCGGCGGGTGTTGCCCACCGCCTGCCGGAGGCTCACCCGGAAGGGGGTCCGTCTGGTCTGGAGTGCGGTCCGTCCCCCGTGGATGGCCGCACAGATGCTGTCGGCGGTGAGCTCGTCGGCGTCGACGAGCGTCACCGCTCGCCCGACCATCTCGGCGACGTGTGCGTCGCTGCCCGCGGTCCTGGGCACGCCGCGTCGCGTCGCGAACTGGTCGGCCTGCCGGTTCGAGTAGCCCGTCACCAGCCGCGAGTTGTACACTTCGACCGCATCGGCCGTCGCCAGTTCGCCGGCACTGATCCTGTCCATGACGCCGCTTCGCATCTCCTGATAGGGGTGGGGGACGACCGCGATGCCACCCTGCTCGTGGATCCGGTCGAGCGTCTCCGAGAAAGAGAGCCCGGGTTCGACCGCCTCGGTGATGTTCAACCCGAGGACGTGGCCAGCCCCGCTGGAGATCTCCATGCCCGGGATGGCGACGAGGTCGTACTCGGCGGCGCGCTCGACTGCGCGCAGACTCGCCGTGATCTCGTCGTGGTCGGTCACCGCCAGCGCGTCCAGTCCGACCTCGCTCGCGCGTGCGAGCAGTCGCTCGACGGAGTCCCGACCGTCGTACGACGCCGCGGAGTGGGCGTGGAGTTCGACCGCGTACACGCCCGCCCGTAGCCGGACGGGAGCAAAAAGCGACTCGGTCCGCTCGAGCAGTCGTGATCAACAAAACAGTCACGACTGTAAACAGCGTGAAAGCCCCCGCTCGCTCCGGTCGAGGGGCTTGCTGCGCGCTTCGCTCACTGCGTTCGCTCCAGTGCTTGCAGCGCCCGTCTTCCCGGAGCGAGCGGCCCCTTTCAGTCCCACCCACTTCGGCCCTTGCGACGGTCTGATCGGGTGGGACTGAAAGGGGCAACTCGTTCGGCGACGGCGGTTGACGCAAGCACCGCAACGAACGTAGCGAGTGAGGAGCGTGGTTCGAAAGACCGGCGGTCTTTCGTCATCCTGGAAATCTTTGATTTCCGGCCACAGCGAAGCCCCCGAGTCGAACGAGTTGGGGCTTTCACGCTGTTTGCGGCGGTCGAACTCACGGTCTCGTTTGAACAGCACCCATCCGGGCGGCCGACTCAATCCTCCAGCAGCGACCGCGAGGCGTTGCCGACGACGAGCAGGCTACTGGCGGCCATCGCGACGGCGGCCACGAGCGGGTTCAGGAGGCCCAGCGCCGCGGCCGGTACCGCCACGGCGTTGTAACACAGCGCCCAGCCGACGTTCTCCCTGATGCGACGACGGGTCGCCCGCGTCACGTCGAAGACCGTGGGCACGACCGAGAGGTCGCCGGTCGTGACGACCGCGTCGGCGGCCTCGGCGGCCAGCGCGGCCCCGTCGGCGAGCGCGATGCCCACGTCCGCCGCCGCGAGCGCCGGCGCGTCGTTGCTCCCGTCGCCGACCATCGCCACGGTCCCCCGCGAGCGGAGTCGCGCGACGAGTTCGCCCTTGCCCTCGGGCGGGACGCCCGCGAACACCTCGTCGACGGCCGCGTGGTCGCGAAAGCGGTCCGCCGCCGCGCCCTCGTCGCCGGTTATCACGACGACCTCTCTGTCCTCGCCGAGTTCGGCGACGACGTCTTCCCACCCGTCTCTGGGGGTGTCGGCGGCCGCGACGAGTCTTTCCGCACTCCCGTCGCGGCCGGCCAGTGCCGCGACTTTCGCCTCTTCGCGCGCTCGCTCGAAGCGCGCTCTGAGGCGGTTCGGTACCGTCCAGCCCCGCTCGTCGAAGAGATCGGTGCTGCCGACGAGGACTGCTCGACCGCCGACCGTCGCGCCGATCCCTCGCCCAGGGTACTGTACGACGTCTGTGACGTCGCGGTCCAGGGCCGTTGCCGCGTCATCGTCCGCGGGGTCGGTGGCTGGCGCTCCCTCGGCGTCGACGACGGCCTCGGTGCCAGTTCCCCCGTCCGCGGCCACGCCGCCGGTGGTCCCCCCGTCGGCGGCCGCGACGACGGCGTCGGCCAGCGGGTGGTCGGCGAACGTCTCGACCGCCGCGGCGTCCGCGAGCAGTTCACCGCCGGGTCGCTCGACCAGCGTGAGGTCGCCCGTCGTCAGCGTCCCCGTCTTGTCGAAGGCGACGACGTCGGCCTCGCTGGCCCGCTCGAACAGCGACTCATCGGTGACGACGACGCCCCGCTCCAGGGCCGCCGAGACGCCCGCGGCGACGGACAGCGGCGTCGCCAGCCCGAGCGCACACGGGCAGGACACGACCAGCACCGCCAGGCCGGTCAGGAGCGCGGCGGTCGGCGCCGACCCCAGCGCCACGTGGACGACCGTCGCGACGACGGCCAGGGTCACGACGACCGGGACGAAGACGGTCGCGAGTCGGTCGGCGAGTCGCTGGACGCCCCGCCGACCGCTCTGGACCGTCCAGAGGTGGCGCGCGATCCGGTCCAGGGTGTTTGCCTCCCCGTCCTCGACGCGCACGACGAGGCCGCCGTCGGTCACCTCGCTCCCGCCGACGGCCTCGTCGCCGGGCTCTTTCCGGACGGGCAGGGACTCCCCGGTCACGAGCGCCTCGTCGACCGCCGCGCTCCCCTCGACCACCGTCCCGTCGAGGGGGATCCGCTCGCCCGGACGGACGACCAGCTCGTCGCCGGCCGCGACGTCCTCGACCGGTACCTCCGCCACCGCCGGGGCGTCCCCGTCACCGGCGGCGGTCCCGTCTGTCGTGCGTGGGCCGCGCCGGCGCGCCGTCCCGACGCGGTCCGTGGTCAGGTCGGTCAACCGTCCGGTCGCGCGGTTCTTGACTCGCCGCTCGTAGTATCCGCCGACAGTGACCGCGAAGACGACGACCACGGAGACGTCGAAGTACACCTCGGTGTGACCGACGGCGAGCGCGACGGTGCTGTAGGTCCAGGCGGTCACCGCCGCGAGCGCCACCAGCAGGTCCATGTTCGGTTCGCCGGCCCGGAGGCTGACGTACGCCCCTCGCAGGATGGGATACCCCGTGTACCCCAGGACGACGGTCGACATCAGCCAGACGTTCCCAAGCAGGTAGCCGCCGGCCGGCCCCGTCAGGTCCATCGGGAGCCTCGCGGGGTCGACGCCCAGGTAGGTCGGGTAGAGAAAGAGGAGGTACCACAGCATGACCATCATGCCGAAAAACCCGCCGACGACGAGGCGACCGACGGTCTCCTCGTGCGTCCGGTCGGGTTCGGCGTCCTCGGCGTCGGTCACGAGTCGCGCCTCGTAGCCGGCGCCGCTGACCGCTCCCGGTAAGGTCGCTTCGTCGACCGTCTCCGGGTCGTAGACCACTCGCACGAGGTCCGCGGCGTAGCTCCCCTCCGCCGCGCGCACCCCCTCGGAGTCCGTCGCCCGTGCCTCCAGGAACGACTCGCAGGTCGTACAGTGCATCCCTTCGACGGCGAGGAAAGCGTCCTCGCCGTCGACCGTCTCCGCGTCGGGCCCGGTATCCAACTGTTTCGCCGACGGATCGGTGGCGGACTCGTCGTCGACGTCGTCCAGCCGCCGGGCGACGGAGAGACACCCCTGACAGCAGAACTCGCCCGCCACGTCGGGACGGGTCACCGGGTCGGGACCGACCGGCAGGTCACAGAGGCGACAGCCGGCGTCCCCGTCGGTCCCGGCGGACCGACCGTTCGCGCCCTCCGTGCGGTCGGAGGCCATCAGTCAGGCCGGACTGGCCTCTGACCCCTCGTCCGGACCGAACATCAGGTAGAGGCTCACGGCCACGATGACGACGCTCACCAGCGAGAGGGCGACGTACGCCGTCGACCGGTCGAGGATGTAGAGCGCGACCGGGATCAGCGGCAGCGCGGCGAGCACGGTGACGACCAGTTGCGTACGGGTTGGTGACATTGCGAGAGGATAGTTACGACCGCCCCATAAAATAGGGGTGTGTTTTCAGGGTCCGGGAATACGGGTGGGTTCTTATACTTGGCTCGGCAAACCGAGCACGTATGAAGCTCGGGTCAGCGAATCGTGCCACGACGCGGCCGTGGCCACGCGCGGGCGACTGCGGGGGGTCACCATCCGACCACGACCCGGCGGATGGGGACGCTTCGCGGCCCGTCTCGACGGATCGACGGCGTACCGGGAGGCAACAATGAGCGAGGCGAGCGACCCACCGCCCGAAGCGACGGGCGGCGTCTCGCGTCGGACGGCCCTTCGCTCGCTCGCCGGTGGCGCTGCGTGCGCGGGCCTGGCGGCCGGCATCGGGTCGGCCGCTGCCCAGTCAGACCAGTTCGACGGCTGGTTCGACGACGTGAGCAACTACGACGGCGTCGTCGACATGAGTGGCCAGGACGAGGTGACCGTCGACGTCGGCGCCGAGGGCAACGGCGGGAACCTCGCGTTCGGTCCCGCCGCCGTTCGCGTCACGCCCGGGACCACCGTGACGTGGGAGTGGACCGGCGAGGGCGGCGGGCACAACGTCGTCGCCGAGGACGGCACGTTCTCCAGCGGCGACGAGTTCGTCTCGGAGGCCGGCTACACCTACACCTACACGTTCGAGAGCACTGGGACGTACAAGTACTACTGTACCCCTCACGAGGCGCTAGGGATGAAAGGCGCCGTCGTCGTCCAGGAGGGCGGTGGTTCCGGCGGCGACGGCGGCTCCGGCGGTGGCGGCACCCCCGACTACGGCGACTGGTTCAGCGACGTGAGCAACTACGACGGGACGACTGTCGACGCCCGCGGACAGGACGAAGTGACCGTCGGCGTCGGCACGGAGGGTAACGGCGGGAACCTCGCGTTCGACCCGCCGGCCGTCCACGTCGACAGCGGGACCACTGTGACGTGGGAGTGGACCGGCGAGGGCGGCGGGCACAACGTCGTCGCCGAGGACGGCACGTTCTCCAGCGGCGACGAGTTCGTCTCGGAAGCCGGCTACACCTACAGTTACACCTTCGAATCGGACGGCCTGTACAAGTACGTCTGCGTGCCCCACGAGGCCCTGGGGATGAAAGGCGCCGTCGTCGTCGGCGACGACTATCCCTCGACCGGCGGTGGGGGGGACGGGGGCGGCGGAGACGGGGGCGGTGCCCCCGTCACCCGTCCGCCCGGGGCGACGACGGGGCTCGCCATCTTCGCGGCGATCCTCTTCGGGGCGCTTGCCTCGCCCATCCTCATCGGGTGGCGACTCAACCAGGAAGTCCCGGTGGGCGTCGGTGCGGGCGGCGCCCCGGGCGAACCGGTACAGGTCACGGAAGCGGCGGTCGAGGAACCGACAGAGGAAGTCGGTCACGACGAGTTCGACCCGACGGGGACGCTCTCGCTCGTCCTCGTCTACATGGGCATCCTCGCGGTGATGTGGGTGTTCATGTACTTCGTCGAGTTCCTCAACAACAACCCGACGGTGATCGGATAGTACCATGGAAGTTCACAGATTCGAGAAACTCTGGCTCGCGCTCGCGCTGGTGCTGATCGTCTCGTTCGTCGGCACCATCACGTACGGTTCAATAAACGAAGGTATCAAGATGGTCGACGACTCCGGCGGGACAGTCGACCCGGATAACCTCGGGGAGACCGAGTTCGACGACCCCGGGGTCCGGGAGGTCGGTGAGAACGAGTACGAGGTGTACGTCGTCGCCCGGCAGTTCCTCTTCCAGCCGGGCACCTCTGACCCCATCGTCGTGCCGGCCGACAGCACCGTGACCTTCCACATCACGAGTGCGGACGTCGTCCACGGGTTCAACCTCGCGGGGACGAACATCAACACGATGGTCATTCCCGGGCAGGTGGCGACGATCACCACCGAGTTCGAGGACACCGGGACCCACGGTATTATCTGTCACGAGTACTGCGGGTCCGGTCACCACACGATGGAGGGGCAGGTCGAGGTCGTCCCCCAGTCCGAGTACAACCTCACGGAGGCGAACGCATGAGCACACCGACTGCCGACGAGACCGAGAGCAGCGGAACCGGGACGGCGACCAGCGTCGACGCCGGGGACCGGCTCGCGTATCTCGAGCGCTACCCTGGCGCAGCACAACTCGTCCGCGTGACTTTCCTGGTCGCGTTCGCGGCGCTGGGGGCGGGCGGACTCTTCGGTGTGATCCAGTCGCTCCATCGTACCGGCATCTACCGCGGGTTCATCAGTTCCGCCGACTACTACTCGGTGTTGACTGCCCACGGCGTCTTGCTGGTACTCGTGTTCACGACTTTCTTCATCGTCGGGATCTTCATCTGGGCGGTCACGCGCAGCCTCGAACGGTCGCTGTACAGTATGCGACTGGCGTGGGTCGCCGTCGGGCTGATGATCCTCGGCACCGTCATGGCCGCGATCCCGATCCTCGCGGGCCTCACGCCGATCGACATGAGCGCTGCCGTCCTGTTCACGTTCTATCCCCCGATGCAGGCCCATCCGGCCTTCTACATCGGTGCGGCCTTCATCATCGTCGGCTCGTGGCTCGCGGGCGCCAACTACTTCCTCACCTACTGGGACTGGAAGCGGGACAACCCCGGCCAGCGCATTCCGCTGCAGACGTTCATGGTCCTGACGACGTTCATCATGTGGTACGTCTCCTCGGTCGGGGTCGCCGTCGAGGTGGTCGTGTTTCTCATCCCGTGGTCGGTCGGGCTCATCTCCGAGGTCGACCCGCTGACCATGCGGACGCTGTTCTGGTACTTCGGTCACCCGGTCGTCTACTTCTGGCTCCTGCCGGCGTACCTGGTCTGGTACACTGTCCTGCCCAAACTCGCCGGCGGTCGCCTGTTCTCTGACCCGCTGGCCCGGGTCGTGTTCGTCCTTTTCGTCATCCTGTCGACGCCGGTCGGGTTCCACCACCAGTACGTCGACCCCGGGATCCCCGAGGGCTTCAAGATGATCGCGATGACGAACACGATGATGCTCCTGCTTCCGAGCCTGCTGACGGCGTTCACCGTCGTCGCCAGTCTCGAACACGCCGCTCGCCAGCGCGGCGTCTGGAGTCGGATCACGTGGCTGAAGGACCTCCCCTGGGAGAACCCCGCGTTCTCGGGGTCCGCCCTCGCCGGCCTGCTGTTCGCGGCGGGCGGCTTCTCCGGCATGATAAACGCCGGGATGAACATCAACTACCTCGTCCACAACACCCTGTGGGTGCCGGGTCACTTCCACCTCACCGTGGGGACGGCCTTCGCGCTGACTGCGATGTCCGTCTCCTACTGGCTGGTGCCACAGATAACCGGCAAGCAACTCAAACACCGGACTATCGCCGCCCTCCAGCCGTTCATCTGGTTTGTGGGTATGGTCCTGATGTCCAACGCCATGCACCGGGCGGGCCTGGCCGGCGTCCCGCGCCGGACCGCGGAACCGGAGTTCAACGTCGTCAGCGAGAGCTTCCAGGGCATCGTCGGCGGCTACGCCGAGATGCGCTGGCAGATCGCCGTCGGCGGCGTGCTTCTGTTCGTCTCGCTGTTGCTGTTCCTCTCCGTGATGGTGACGACCTGGCTCGGTCGGCGCGGCGGCCAGCTCGAAGTCAACGGGTCGATCCCGGAACCGCTCTCCGGGGCCGAACACAGCCCGCGAGTCCTCGACAACCTCAAGCTCTGGCTCGCGATCGCCGTCGTGCTGATCGTCCTGGCCTACACGCTCCCGCTGGCCGGTATGCTATCGGACGGGATCCTCGACCCCGGTAGCGCGCCAGTGCCGGTCTGATATGTGGGACCGCCCTGATCCCCGTTTCGAATCCGAGGCCAGCGACGGCGCCGTCGACGACCGGTCGGGGGCACGCCGGCGACTCGTCGCCGACGGTGGTACCGGCGCCGGTGACGACGGCGGTGCGGGGAGCGACGACGAGAGCAACGAGCGCCGGCGTCGACTCATCATGTGGGTCCTCGTCATCGCGTTCATCGTCCCGCTCGTCGTGGAGGGGCTGACGCTCGTCGGGCTGGTCGGCTCGTACTTCGGCCCGACGGGAACGCCCGCCCCCTCGGCGACGCCGACGCCCGTCGCTGGCGTCGCCGAGGGACAGGAACTGCTGCCCGAAACCGACCGTAGCGAACGGGTATCGACGGTGATGTTGCGCTCGGCGAGTGACGGCTGGACGCTCACCGTCACGGTTCAGGTCGACAACAGCGGCGACCTGCCGTACGAACTCCGCCTGGGTGGGGTAACGACCGACGGTGGCCGCCGGATCGACGGGTCGGCGGCGACCGGCCGCATCACCCCCGGTGAGACGGCGACGGTCACGGCCCAGTGGTCGCTGCCCTCGGGCGACCGGCCCGACACGGTCGCGGTGACTGCCATCGAGTACGACGACGGCGAGCAGGTCGTCGTCGACCGCGAGGTTCGCGTCGGGCGCGTCCCCGTCCAGGGCTGAGGTCTCTCTCGGCCGGGCGCTCCTGCCGGGGTTTGATACGGTGCTCGCCCGACACCCCGGTATGAGCCTGCACCTCTCGTTTCTCCCGTGGGTCGTGGCCCTCGGCGCACTGGTCGTCTGTAGCGCCTTCTTCTCCAGCAGCGAGTCCGCCATCTTCTCGCTGCCCACGGAACCGACCGCCGAGGAGTTCGGAGACGCGAGTACGGCATCGAGCGCGTCGGCCGCGACGCTGGCCGACCTGCGCGCCGATCCGCACAGGTTGCTCGTCACGCTCCTCGTCGGGAACAATCTCGTCAACGTCGCCATCTCGAGTATCGTCATGCTGCTGGTCGCACGCTACTTCGACCCCGGCGCCGCCGTCGCCGTGGCCACCGCCGTCGCCGCGACGCTCGTACTCGTCTTCGGCGAGATCGTCCCCAAGTCATACGGACTGGGCCACGCCGCGACGTGGAGTCTGCGCGTCGCCCGCCCCATCGCCGCCGTCGAACTCGCCCTCTCGCCGCTGGTCTTCGTCTTCGACGCCGTCACGCGCCGACTCACCACGGTGGTCGGCGGCGACGCCGATATCGAGGAAACCTATACCGAAGACGGCTGAGCGGCCGTCGCGAGTCACCCGAGCGGCTGGTAGACCGGCAGCGGGATATGCGGGACCGGGACCCCCGCCAGTCGAAGGCCGTGAGTGAGCGCCACCAGTCCAAGGACGAGGAAGGCCACGCCGAGTCCGCGCTGGACACGCTCGCGAGTCCGTGCCGACACCTCGGTCCAGAACGTCCCCAGCGCGAACAGCGTCGGGAACGTCCCGAGCCCCAGTACGCCGAGCGCGACGGCTCCCTCGACGGGCGACCCGCGAGCGAACGCGTAGAGGTACGCGGGAAAGAGCAGCGGGCAGGGCAACACGGCGTGGACGGCACCCAGCGCGACGATCCGCGGGCCACGGACCATCGTCTCGACGCGCGCGAGGAGCACGCCCGAGACCCGGTCGAACAGTCCCGACGCGCCGGGGAGCGATTCGAGACCGCCGCCGGCGGTCCCACCGAGCAGGTACCGGACGCCGGTGACGAGGATGAACCCGCCGACGAGGACGCCCGCGACCGCACGGACGGCGTCGGCGACGGCGACGAGCGCGGCGGCGTCGTAGACCACTGCCCCGAGGCCGCCCAGCAGTGCGCCCATCGCCGCGTAGGAGAGCGTGCGCCCGAGGTTGAACAGGCCGTGCTGGCGGACCTCCCGCCAGTGGAGTCGCCGGTCGGCGGGACGGGAGGCCACACCGGATCCGTCGGTGGCTGCCGGTGTCTCGTCGTCCGTTCCGCGTCCCATTCGGGTCGCGTATGTCGTCACGAGTGGGCCGCACATCCCCAGACAGTGAGCGCCCCCCAGGAGGCCGATGGCGAAGAAGACGCCGAGGCCAACCGGCTGGCCCCCGAGCGCGTCGAGTGGTCCCGGCATACCCCGAACTTCGCCACCCGGCGAGTTACACGTTCGGGTTCGCGCCCGGCAACGGGGGCGACCCGCCGTGGGTCCCCCTGCTCGTTCGCCGCGTGGCCAATCGTTTTGCCCGTCTCGCTCCTCTCGGGGGTATGGACACGCAAGTGCCCGGCGAGAACGAGACGGTCGAGGTGAGCGAGGGCGTCTTCCTGACGCAACTGGCCATCGGCGAGCGCATGAGCATCCAGCACCTGCGGATAGAACCCGGCGGCGAGGTGCCGATGCACGACCACCACCACGAGCAACTGGGGTTCGTCTACGAGGGCACCCAGACGTTCCTCCTGGAAGACGACGAGACGGTCGACATCGACGCGGGCGAGTCGTACTACCTGGAGAGCGAGGAGCCCCACGCCGCGCTGAACCTCGGCGACGAGACGATGCGGGCCATCGACATCTTCAGCCCGCCGCGACCGAACCCGAGCTGGCTGGACGAGTGACGGGCACCGTCGCCGGGCGGCCTCACTCCCCGGTGCCGTTCGCCGCCACGGTCGTCGGTGCCGTCTGCGATCCCGGTGGCGCCGTCGCGGTCGGAGTGACCGTCGGCGCCGTCGTTCCGCCCGGGGTGGGACCGGTCCGGTTCCCGAAACCGGTCTGGTCGCCGCGGGCCTCCTCGCGCGGGAGGGCCGGGGGCGTGGGCGTCGGTGTCGCGAGCGACAGTCCGTCGACCCACGCCGGCCGGTCGACGGTCGCCGACCCGACGTCGTCGTAGTAAAACCGGATGGAGACGTATTCGAAGCCGGTGTCCCAGAACCGTTCGTACCTGACGGTCATCGAGCGGACGAACCCGCCGGGGGTGACGTAGGCGGTCACGCTGTAGTTGCGGACGGTCGTGGCGAGTCGCTCCAGCGCCGGCGGGAGTCCCGTCCGGTCGTGGAGCCGGTAGTAGGTCCGCCCGTCGCGCTCGAGGCGAGTCACGTTCGGGTCCATCCCCGAGAGGAAGCGCTCGATTATCTGGCCGCTGGCGACGTAGTCCTCGCTCGTCCCCGGTCGGTCGAGCGTCTCGTTGCGCGTGACGTTCCCCTGAACGGTTCGCAGGTAGCCACCCGTCTCGTTGACGAACAGCGACTGGTTCAGCGGTTCGCCGTCGTCGACCTGCCGGACGAGGAACTGATTCGACCCCACGACCGCCCGGCGCGTGAATCCCTGCTCGAACACGGGGTCGGACCGCCCCGGGCCGTCGACGTCGTAGTCCAGCGTCCACCGGTAGGAACGGTCGGCGACGGCGGATTCGTGAGCCTCGCGCAGACGCCTCGCGTCTATCATCCCACCGGCGGAGACCCCCGGCGGCCGCTCGACCGGGGTGGTGATCGATCCGGTCGGGGTCGACACGGGCACAGGCGTGAGCGTCTCGGCTTGCGTGGCCTTCGCGTCGCTCCCGAACGGGGCCGCGCCACAGCCGGCGAGGCTGACAACCACGACGACTAGGACGGCCGTCGGCGCCGGACGCAGGTCCATGACCTCGGCTACGGACTGGTGACGCATGACGGTGACGGGGGTAGAGGCTGGGCCCTATCCTGCAAACGGCTCTCGCTCGCCGAAATCTGTCACCGGTCGTCGAGAAGTGGACCGTCGAGCGGGATTTGCTATCGCGATATGCGGTGTATCAGTCCGCCGTGCCACCCGCTCGCCCGCTCTCGGAGGCCAGTCCGCGCTCCTCGTCTGTGAGGTAACACTGCGGGTCCGGCGCGAACGGGTCGTCACTGGCCGCGATGGCCCGGAGTCTGGACGCGCCGCGACAGACGTCCTGGTACTCGCAGGCGCCACAGCGGCCCTGGAGGCGGGTCTCGCGCTCGCGGAGCGCCCGCAGGAGTGGGTTCGATTCGTCGGTCCAGATCTCCCCGAAGGGGCGGTCGCGGACGTTGCCCAGCGCGTACCCCTGCCAGAACTGCGTGAGGTGGACGTTGCCCTGGTAGTCGACGTCGGCGACGCGTTCGCCCGTGGGGTCGCCACCGTTGCGCCGCAGGTAGCCGAGCACTCGCTGGGCCTGGGCCTCGCCGAGTTCGCGACGGGCGTACTCGACGAGGTAGGCTGCGTCGGCGTAGTTGCCCACCAGGAGCGTCTCGATCTCGTGGCCCGCGTCGTGGTACTCGCGGGTCATGTCACAGACTCGCCGGACGGCCTCGCGGCGCTGCTCGGGGCGCAGGTCGACGTTCTGGATGTCGGCACCGCGCCCGCCGTAGTCGAGGTGGTAGAAACAGAAGCGGTCGACGCCCCGGTCGGCGAGGAGGTCGACGACCGCCTCCAGGTCGTCGGCGTTGTGTCGGGTGATCGTATACCGGAGCCCGGTCTTGAGACCCGCGGCCTGTGAGGCTTCGATACCGGCTAGCGCCCGGTCGAAGGCGCCCTCCTGGCCACGAAACTGGTCGTTGCGCTCGCGGAGACCGTCGACGGAGACACCGACGTACCTGAGTCCCGCCTCGCGTAGCGCCTCGGCGCGCTCCTCGGTCAACAGCGTCCCGTTCGTGGAGAGCACGGGTCTGAGCCCGGCGTCGCTGGCGTGAGCGACGAGTTCGACGAGGTCCGACCGGGCGAGGGGCTCACCGCCCGAGAAGAGGACGACGGGCGCGCCGAAGTCGGCGAGGTCGTCGAGGAACCGCTTGCCCTCCGCCGTGGAGAGTTCGCCGGGCGCGGGCTCGGTCTCGGCTGCGGCGTAGCAGTGGTCACAGTAGAGGTTGCACTGTTTGGTGCAGTTCCACACCACGACGGGTCGGCGCTGCTTGCGCTCGCGGATCTGGGTCTTCGAGGACTCGTCGACGGCGTCGTACCGCAACCCGTCTCCCTCGGCGTCCAGGTCACAGAGGAGTTTGCTCACCGAGATCACGGGTCGACCCTCCGGGGGGCGTCGGTCGCCTCGGTGTCGTCGGTCTCTTCGTACTCCGTGGCCCGGTCGCCGAGCGCGACGTCCCCGGCGACGAACCGGTGGGTCTCGTCGGCCGGACAGAGCCACAGCGTCTCGGCGGCGAATCCGAAGAGCGTGGTGGCCTGCTCCCGGGCGAGTTCGGCGGTCGGTGCGCTCACGCTGCCGGCGTGTCGGAGCGCTTCCCCGGGTTCCTCGCGGACGAACAGTTCCCACTCGCGTGTGCGGTCGGCCCGGGGTTCTTCGAGGCGCTCGAAGCGGCGCTCGCCGCCACCGTCCCCCTCGCCGTCCGGTTCGCTATCGCGTCCCTCTGGCATACGTGCCCAGTCGGGACTGGGCCATCTAAGCCGGCCCGCGAATTTTCAGTCCCTGGGAACGCTGTGGCGGACCTATGTCGACCCGAGCGCTACTCACGGCCGATGACGACAGCCGCGTCCAGTACCCGTTCGGCAGCCCGGAGGTGGCCGAGATGAACCCGTCGGTCGACACGAGCCAGCGACCGATCGCCTTCATCTGGGAGGTCACCCAGGCCTGTGACCTGAGCTGCGAACACTGCCGGGCGGACGCCCAGCCCCAGCGCCGCCCCGAGGAACTCTCGACGGCCGAGGGCAAGGCACTGCTCGACCAGCTCACTCGCTTCGGCGACCGGCAACTCGTCGTCTTCTCGGGTGGTGACCCGATGAAACGCCCCGACCTGGTCGAACTCGTCGACTACGGGACCGACCAGGGGCTGCTCGTCTCGCTGACCCCGAGCGGGACCGAGAACCTGAACGCCGACGCCATCGAGGCGCTGGCCGACGCCGGCCTCAAGCGGATGGCGCTCAGCCTCGACGGCGGCGACGCCGGGAGTCACGACGCCTTCCGCGGCGAGTCCGGGAGTTTCGAATCGACGCTCCGGGCCGCCGAGGCCACCAGCGATGCGGGGATCCCACTCCAGATCAACACGACCGTGTGTGCACAGACGGTCGACGACCTGCCGGCTATCCGCGAGCGTGTCGCCGACCTCGGGGCGGTGCTGTGGAGCGTGTTCTTCCTCGTGCCCGTCGGTCGTGGCGCCGTTCTCGAAGGGATCACGCCCGAGCGCGCCGACGAGGTCATGGCGTGGCTCGCCGACGTCGCCGACGACTCCCCGTTCGGCCTCAAGACGACCGAGGCCCCCCACTACCGGCGGGTTCGCCGGCAACTCGCCGCCGAGGCCGAGACGGGCGGCGCAGAGGATGACGGTGCCGGCGGTCCCGACCGTGGGCCACCGAACGGCCGCCCCGGCGTCGTCGCGGGTGACGGGTTCGCGTTCGTCAGCCACACCGGCGAGGTCTACCCGTCGGGGTTCCTGCCGAAGCCGGCCGGGAGAGTCCCCGAAGACGACGTCGTCGAGGTCTACCGGCATTCGGACCTGTTCGAGGCGCTCAGGGACCGCGACCAGTTACGCGGGAAGTGTGGCGCCTGTCCGTACCGGGTGGTCTGTGGCGGGAGTCGGTCGCGAGCCTACGCGGCGACTGGCGACCCACTCGCGAGCGACCCGCTCTGTCCGTACGTACCCGAGGGGTACGACGGGCCACTTCCCTGGGACGGGGGCGACCGCGCGGTCCCCGGCGACTGACTGGCGTGTCGCCGGGTTGCCTAGCTGTCGGAAATGTGAATGTACGTACAGTCGAGAAACCGGCACCGGGAGCGCGCGCAGGAGCGCGCCGGGCGCTCGAATGTCGGTGCGGTTATAACGCCGGTGGGGCAAATGCGGGTGTATGGTCCGTGACCCGTTCGCGGACGAGTCCGAGCCCGACCTCCAGGAGGTGCTGGACGCCCTGGACGATCCGGACTGTCGGGCCATCGTCACAGTGCTCGACGAGCCCATGACGGCCAGTGAGATCTCGGACGCGAGCGACATCCCCCTGTCGACGACCTACCGGAAGATAGAACGGCTGGAGGAGGCACAACTGCTCTACGAGGGGACGGAGATCCGCCCCGACGGACAACACGCAAGTACTTACGAAGTGAGTTTCGAGGAGGTCGTCGTCCGACTGACCGAGGAGCGGGAATTCGAGACCGAGGTCGCCCGCCGGGCGCGGACGCCGGACCAGCGCCTCGAAAACCTCTGGTCGGAGGTTCGCAAGGAGACATGAGCCCACACGTCACCACCATCGCACTCGTCGCACTGAAGACCATCACGCTCCTGCTCGGTGGCCTGATCACGTACTTCTCGTACAAGGCCTACCGGCGCAGCGGGAGTCGACCGCTCTGGCACCTCGCCGTCGGGTTCGGGATCGTCACCTTCGGGATACTGACGGCGGGACTCATCGACCAGCTGATACGCTTCTCGCTCATCGGCTGGGCCGAGACGCTCTCGGACCAGACCGTCGCCGACGTCGCCTTCATCATCGAGAGTGCGCTCACCGCGACCGGGTTCGCCGTCATCGTCTACTCGCTGTACTCCGAGTGACCTGGCCCGGACGGACTCTCTTCTCCGCCTGTGGCCCCGCGTATCGTGGGTCACGTTCCCGCGATTCGGGAACGCGAGCGCGAATATATACTGTCCGAGAGACGTACTACTGACAGGAGTTTGAAACCGTGATAGACCTCGTCCTCCTCGTCGTGACCACGAAAGCGGTCACGCTGACGTTCGGCGCGATGCTGACGTGGCTCTCCTACCGCGCGTTCACGCGGACGGGGGCGCCCGCACTGCGTGCGCTCACAGTCGGTATCGGCCTCGTGACCATCGGCGCCTTGCTGGGCGGCGTCGTCCACCAGGTGGTCGGCCTCTCGGTCCTGACCGGCGTCGCCGTCCAGAGTGGGTTCTCCGCCGCCGGCTTCGCCGTTCTCACCTACTCGCTGTACGCCGAGGGCTCCATGCGCTCGCCCTCGCCGCGGTCGCAGGGACGCAACGTCAGCTGACCCTCCGGCGCTCTCTCTCGCGAACGTGACGCTGACGGCCTGTCCTGCGATAATCGACCTCTCTCGCGGTATTCGACCTTTCCCCCGGTGTCGGTCCTCGCCGGGCCACAGATCCCGATAAACGACATCTCGATATATCGAACGTGGCGAGTGACACGGGGTACTCCTGGCGCGATTCGCCGTTCCCGATGGGGAGTGACGTTCGACTGGTGTACGCGGTATCGGCGCCAGAGACGGTGACGGACGTCGACGACGCGTGCCGGTCAGTACGCGAATAGCTTCCAGACCCACTCCCGTGGCGTGTGCGGGGCGGGCGGGCGCGGCGCCTCGATGTCGACGCCCGTCCGAACGGTGAACCGCATCGTCACGCGGAGGTTCCGCTCTGGCGTGGTCGCGTTCAGTCGCGCTCGGCCGCCGGTCACGACACCGTGCTCGGAGTCGACTCGCATCCGTATCTCGGCCGTCTCGTAGGTCACGCGCTCTGGTCGCGTCGGAAACAGCGCCGCGAAGACGGCGTCGCCGTCGGCGAGGACGAGCGTTCGCGTGTCGGCAGTCTCGTTCACCGTCTGCCACTCGCCGGTCCCGGCTTCGGGCAGACCGAACTCGCCGCCGTCGACGTCGTAGCTCGGCCCCGCGAGCCGCCAGTAGGCCGGATACGCGAGGGCGGTCCAGGCCTCTTCCGTCCGCTCGGCGAGAGCGAACGGTCGCGTCCGCCAGACCAGTTCGGCCGTCTCGCCGCCCCGTGACGCGTAGACCGCTCCGGCGTCGGCGTACAGTCTGCTCCCGGGTCCGCCGAAATCGACCAGCTGTTCGAACTGCCTGTCTGTCCGGTCGACCGTCGTGACGACCCGCGCACCGTCGCCCCGGACGTGCGTGAGTCTGTGGTCGGTCGATTCGGTGTTCTCGACCGCCACGGCGTAGGCGCTCGTCGGGTTCTCGGGGAGCGACTCGAGGCCGTCCGCCGGTCGCGTCTCGGTCACTCTGACGGCGCTCGCCCCGGCGACGGCCGCCACGAAGACCACGACTGCAACCGCGAGTCGAGCGGTGGGGGCGTCTTCGGGCGGTCGCAGTCCGTCGGCGAGCACCGCGACGACGGGGTAGCAGACGACGGCTGCGAGCGCCAGCAATGCGCCGGCGAGGCCGGTCGCGACACCCGGTAGTATTCCCGGCCGTCCCGGTCCCGTCGCGACGAGACCCGAGATGCCACCGACGGCGGCGAAGATACCTGCAGCGCCGAAGACGGCGAAGACTCCGGCGGTGGGTCGCGGCGCCGACAGCGCCACGAGCGGTGCTCGCACCACGACCCGCAACGACGAACCTGCCACGACCCGGTCGACCACGGGGACGAACAGTCCCCACGCGGTCGTCGTGCCGACGGCCACGCCCAGGAGCGGTAGTCCGAGGAGTATGGCCATCGACAGTGGGTCGTAGCCCGCCCAGTACAGCCAGTAGCGGACCAGCGTATCGGCGACGAGGAACAGTCCGGTGCCGACGAGCAGCGAACAGGCGTGCCCGAGGACGGCGACCGCGAGCAGTCCGCCAGCGCGGTCGCGCAGGGTCGAGACGACGCCCGCACGGAGCGGTTCGTCCGGAGTCGACTCGTCACCGGAGAGGCTTCGCACGGTCGGGAGTGTGGCACCGAGCACCGGAACGGCGACGACCGGCGGGACGAGCACGGCGAGGACTGGGTGGGCGAGTCCGGCGACGATTCGGAGGAACGCTTCGCCGCCGACGGCGAGGAGGGCGAGCGCGAGCACCCGGGGACTGGTCGCGGCCGTCCGGAGGCCGCGCTGGAGGGCGGTGGACATGACTCAGCGTCCGAGGGGCGGGCGTGTCAACTTTTCCCCGGGTCCCCGTGGTTCACCACTCCAGTCGGATCTCGTCACCGACGCCGACGTCGAACGCGTCGTCGCCACGACCCTGGTTGACGGCGAGTTCGACGTTGCCGTGACTGCCCACCGTGACGAGTCGGTCCCCGACAGCGAGTTCGGCGTAGGCCTCCCGGACCGGGACGGTTTCGCCGTTCACCGTGACCTCCCTGACGTCCGCGAGGACACCGCCCGGAATGTTCGTGATGGCGTTGCCGAACCCGTCGACGACGAGGACCTCCCCGTGGGCACCGTCCTCGCTCACCTCTGGCTCGGGGAATCCCAGGTCGACCCACTCGCCGGTCCGGACACAGCGGTCGACCTCTCGCGGGGAATCCGCGTCGTGGACCGCGGCGGCGGCCGGAGCGAAGACGTCCCGTCCGTGGAAGGTGTTGCTCGCCGTCTCGTCGTCCTCGTACTCGTAGCGCCAGACCTGGAGCTCCTCACTGCCGGCAGTCAGGTGACGCGCGACCGGGACGACGACGCCGTTGTCGGGCGCGACGAACGTGTGGTCGCCGGCCTCGACGACGACGGCCGCGCGGTCGGTGCCCACACCGGGGTCGACGACGACGCAGTGCGTCGACGGCGGGAAGTACGGGACCACCTCGCGGAGCCAGAAGGCGGCCGCCCGGACGTCCTGTCTGGGGAAGTCGTGGGCGATGTCCTCGATACGGGCGTCGGACTTTGCGGTTATCACTCCCTTCATCGCCGCGGGGTACGGACTCGGGAAATCCGTCGCCAGCGTGATCATGCTCGTTGGTCACCCGAGGTGCCTGTTAACGCTCCCGGTTCGGAACGCCAGAGCCGCCGCGGTCGCCGGGGGAGTCGGCTACACCAGGAGGCGCGCTTCGGCGGGGTCGAACCCCAGCGAGACGCGCCCCTCGTGGCCGGGCTCGGGTGTGCGGAAGACGACGGTCCGGTCGCCCCACCCGGCGTAGTAGCGGGTCGTCTCGCCGAGGTACTCGCCCGTCTCGACGACGACCTCGAAGCCGTTGGTCGACCCGCCGACCGAGAGCGCCGTCGGCCGCACGCTGAATGTCGCCGACTCGCCGACAGCCGGCGGGTCGGCTGTCGAGGACTCGCCGGTGGCCGCGCGTTCGGCGGCGACCTGGAACTCGACCCCACCGACGTCGACCGTCACCGCCTGCCCGTCTCGGTCGGTGACGGTCCCCGAAAAGAGGTTGTTCTCGCCGACGAACGAGGCGACGAACTCCGTCGCGGGGCGCTCGTAGATCGCCTGTGGCGTGCCGACCTGCTCGACGCGCCCGCCGTTCATCACCGCCAGTCGGTCGGAGATGGCGAGGGCCTCCTCCTGGTCGTGGGTGACGTAGACCGTCGTCACGTCCAGTTCGGACTGGATCGTCTTGACCTGTCGGCGCAGCGTCTCTCGCAACCGGGCGTCCAGCGCCGACATCGGCTCGTCCAGCAGGAGGATCTCGGGTTCGGGCGCGAGCGCGCGGGCCAGCGCTACCCGCTGTTGCTGGCCACCTGACAGTTCGTCGGGGTCGCGCTCACCCGCCCCCGGGAGGTCGACGAGGTCGAGCAGTTCGGCGACGCGCTCGTCGCTCGTCTGTCCGTCGGGCGGGTCGGCGAACTTCAGGCCGTAGGCGACATTCTCGGCGACCGTCATGTGCGGAAAGAGAGCGTAGTTCTGGAAGACGATGCCCACGTCGCGCTCCTCGACGGGGACGCCCGTCATGTCCGCGCCGTCGAACCTGACAGTGCCGCTGGTGGGCGGTTCGAGGCCGGCGATCGTCCGCAAGGTCGTCGTCTTCCCGCAGCCCGAGGGGCCGACCAGCGTGAAGAATTCACCTTCCTCGATGGAGAGTGTGACGCCGTCGAGTGCGACGGTGTCGGCGAAGGATTTTTCCACCCCTTCGAGTTCGAGACTACCCATTCAGACCACGTCCATCGCCGAGTCTGTCGATGAGGACGAAACTGACCGCGGTCACGGCGAGGAGGACACAGCCCATGGCCGTCGCGGGGCCCAGGCGGCGTCCGCGAAAGCGATTCATCGCGACCGGCATCGTGTACTCGCTGCCGCCGGTCGCCAGTATGACTGTCGAATCGAACTCGCCGATCGACAGTGCGAAGGCAAAGGCCATCCCCGCCAGGATCCCGGGGACGACGATGGGCAGTTCGACGTCCAGCAACACGCGCGTCCGGGAGGCCCCCAGCGAGCGGGCCGACTCGAGCATCGAGTCGTCGATCCCCGCGAGTGCCGGCGCGACTGTCCGAGTCACGAAGGGATAGGCCCCGACCGCGTGTGCGCCGACGATGGCGAGCGCCCCCGAGACCGTAAAGCGGTATCCGAAGGCCTCGAAGCCGAAGACCAGGCCCCTGAGGAGGCCCAGGCCGACGACGACGCCGCTGACCGCGAACGGTGCCATCGCGAGCGTGTCGACGAGTTTCCGCCCGCGGAAACCGCGGGTGCTGACGACGGCCAGCAGGACGCCCATCGGCACCGCGAGGGCGAGCGTGCCGACGCCGAAGAGTAGCGAGTTCTGGACCGCAGTCAGGGGTTTGACCTGGAAGTCGTAGGCCTCGGCCTGGCGCTCGACGAGGAAGGCGTAGTTGCGAAGCGTGAACCCCTCCGGCCCGGTGAGACTCGCCAGGACCATGCTCGCGATGGGCACCACGAAGACGACGAGCGCCACCGCGCCGTAGGCGAACACCGCCAGTCTGTCGGCAGAGAGGCGGCCGAACAGTCGCTTGCGAGCGGGCGGTCGCGCCGCGCTACTCGCCCGCTGGCGGGCCTCGTACTGGAGGTAGGCGTAGGTCAGCGCCAGCGAGAAGACGATCTCCAGGACCGCGAGTCCGGCCGCGGTGCCGTACTCCAGCTGTTCGACGCTGTGGAACACCCACACCTCGATAGTGGCCTTCTGCAACCCGCCGAGCGCGAGTACGATCGCGAAGGACATGAACGAGAAGATAAAGGTCAGGAGCGCACCCGTGAGGATCGCCGGGAGGAGTTGCGGGAGCGTCACGTCCCGGAAGGCCCGCAATCGGGAGGCACCCAGGCTCCGTGCGGTCTCGGGCATCCCGGCGTCGACGCCCTCCCAGGCGGCGGCGGTGATCCGGGCGATCAGGGGTGCGTCGTAGAAGGCGTGGGCGAGGACGATTATCTGGAGCGTGCCGAGCAACTCCAGTCGCGGGAGACCCACCGCGAGCAGCACCTGGTTGACGACCCCTTCCCGGCCGAACGTGGCGAGAAAGCCGATGGCGACCATGATGGTGGGCATGACGAAGGGGAGCGCGGTCAGCGACCGGACGGTCCGGCGGCCGGGGAACTCGAAGCGTGCGAGTATCCAGGCGCCCGGCAGTCCGAGGACGACGCTCGCGACGGTCGAGAGCAGCGCCTGCCACGCCGTGAACCCGAACAGCCCCAGTCGGTAGTCGGGGAACGCTCGCACGAGGACCGCGGGGTCGGAAAGCGCGACCGCGGCGGTCCCGAAGTAGAACTCCGAGGCGAGGATCTCGCGGAAGATCTCGAGCGAGAACCGCCCGTCGACGCGGACCGACTCGGCGAGTACGGTGCCGACGGGATAGAAGAACATCACGACGAGGAGCCCGAGCGTCGCCACTGCCGCGAGGGGGACGCCGACGCGCTCGAGGAGTCGGCCGGAGCGGTCCATACCGGTCAGGTCCAGGGTGTGCGCCGCACTGTCAGTTGCTGGCGACCTGCTGGGACCAGTCGTTCAGCCAGGTGTCCATGTTGCCGACGAGTTCGTCGTAGCCGTAACTGACGACCGTCTCGGGTTCGTGGACGAGGTCGTCGTAGTCGCTCGGGAGTTCGGCGTTGCTCACGGCCGGCAGCGCGACGTTGCGCTGGGCGACCTCGGCCTGGATGTCGGGCTGGAGGATGAAGTCCATGAAGTCGACGGCGGCGTCCATCTGGTCGGTCCCGGCGAACGGGGCCATCCCCTCGAGGTAGGCGTAGCCGGTGTCGTTCGGGAAGCCGACCTGGTGGCGCGCCATGTCCTGGTCGTACCGGTCTGCGAACACCTGGTCGGTCGAGTAGGAGACGACCATCGGTGCCTCGTCGTTCGAGTAGGCGGAGTAGGCGGCGCTCCAGCCCTGGAGGATACGCGTCCCGTTGTCTATCAGGCGCGACCAGTAGTCGAGGTACTCCTCCTCGCCGAACTGGTCGACCGTCCAGAAGAGAAACTCCAGACCGGTCTCGCTGTTCTGGGGGTTCGGGACGAGCAGACCGTCCTCGTAGGGGTCCGACGCCAGGTCCTCGAACGTCTCGGGTGCGGCGACGCCGCGCTCGTCCAGCGCGTTCTGGTTGTAGACGAGGCTGATGTACGACGCGCCGAAGGGGATCGCACGGTCCTGCGGGTCGAAGTAGTAGTCCTCGACGACGTTCGAGACGTTCGACAGCCGGGAGGTGTCGACGCTCGTGAACAGCGACTCCTCGCCCTCGACGCCGGTGTCGGCGGTGACGAGGTTCTCGGGCGTCAGCCCCAGATAGAGGTCGGTGTCGATCGTGACGCCCTGCTGGCGGCGCTGGAGGAAGTAGTTCATGCCGCCCTCGGGCGCGAACCACTGGATCTCGGCGTCGTACTCCGATTCGAACTGCTCTTTGACCCACCCGCCGGGGCTCGTACTCGGCGCGTCGACGAACGAACCGTACGTCCCGATGCGCAGCGTCGGCGTCTCCGACCGGGTCGTCCCCGTCGGCGTCGCCGTGTCGGTCGACCCGCCCTCGCTCGACGAACCGTCTCCGGACCCCTCGGTCGGCGTCGCGTCGCCGGACTCCTCGGTCGGGGTTTCGTCTACCGGTTCCGCGGTACAGCCAGCGGCGAGGCCCGCGAGGCCCGCCCCGGCCGCCTGGATGAATCGACGTCTGTCCATGTGCGAGGCAGGGTATTCCGCAGTTATATAACCGATGATTTAACCTCGAGACTGGCGTATACGGCAGTTTCACTGACGTTTTCGGACGGTGGCTCGACCGGGACGTCCGGGGGTGCGAACGGCCCTCGCAGCTCAGTCGTCCTCGGCGGCGTCGATGGCCTGCTGGGCGACCCGCTCGCTGGCCTGCTCGACGAAGTCGTCGGGGAGTTTCTCGATCTCGCCGGCCTGGACGCGCCAGAGGTTGGCGTAGAGGCCGTCTTCGACGAGGAGGTCGTCGTGGGTACCGCGTTCGACGATCTCGCCGTCCTCGATGACGAGGATGACGTCGGCGTCACGCACGGTCGAGAGCCGGTGAGCGATGATGAAGGCGGTCCGGTCGGCCGCCAGCTGGTCGATCGAGCGCTGAATGAGCATCTCCGTCTCGGTGTCGACCGCGGAGGTGGCCTCGTCGAAGACCATGATCGCAGGGTGCTGGAGGATGGTGCGGGCGATGGCGACGCGCTGGCGCTGGCCGCCGGAGAGTTTCACGCCGCGCTCGCCGATGTCGGTGTCGTAGCCCTCCGGAAGTTTCTCGATGAACTCGTGGGCCTCGGCGCGCTTGCAGGCCTCGACGACCTCCTCGCGCGTCGCGTCGAACTTCCCGTACCTGACGTTCTCCTCGATGGTGCCGTCGAACAGGAAGTTGTCCTGGCCGACGTAGCCCATCGACCCGCGCAGACTCGACAGCGTGACGTCGCGGACGTCGTGGCCGTCGACGTTCACCGCGCCCTCGTTGACGTCGTAGAGGCGGAGGAGGAGTTTGACGATGGTCGTCTTGCCGGCGCCCGTCGGACCGACGAGGCCCACGGTCTGGCCGGGTTCGACCTCGAAGTCGACGTCGTCGAGGACCGTCTCGTCGCCGCCGTAGGAGAACGTGACGTCGTCGTACTCGACGCGGCCCTCGACGTTCTCTAGGTCGACCGCGTCCGGGGCGTCTTTGATCCGGACGGGCAGACTCATCAGCCCGAGGATGCGCTTGGTCGAGGCCTTGGCGTCCTCGTAGCGCTCCATGATGTTGGCCATCTGGGCCAGCGGGTTGACGAGGCGCTGGGTCAGCAGGAGGAAGGTCACGAGCGTCCCGGCCGTGAGTTCGCTGGTGAAGGGGCCGGGCGGTCCCTGGAGGATCCAGACCCCGCCGACGATGAACGTCGCGATGAACGCCAGCGACGTCAGCACTCTGAGACCGGGGCGGTAGACGAAGTTGAGTCGCAGCGCGAGCCAGTCCAGCCGGAAGTACCGGTAGGAGTGGTCCTCGACGCGTTCGTCCTCGTAGTCTTCGGTGTTCGAAGCCTTGATGACCTGGATGCCGTTGAGATTGTTCTCCAGCCGGGAGTTGAGGTCGCCGACCGACTCGCGGATATCGGCGTAGCGTTCCTCGGCGAGTTGCATGTACCAGTAGGTGAAGATCGCCGAGAGCGGGATGACCGTGAGCGTCACCAGCGCGAGCTGTGGCTGGATGGTCACGAGGATGACAGCCGTCCCGCCCATCAGGACGATGAGCTGGATCATCTCGCCCATCATCGAGTCGAGGAACTGTTCGAGCCTGTTGGTGTCGTTCGAGAGGATGGAGATGAGTTCGCCCGTCTGGACCTCGTTGAAAAAGTCCATGTCGAGCCGTTGCATCTGCTGGTAGGTCGCTGTGCGGGCCTCGTGTTTCACGCGGTGGGAGAAGAGGTTGAGGGTGGACGACCGGACGAAGATGAGGAGTGCCTGTCCGACGAGCGCGACCCCCATCAATGCGATGGAGAACCAGAACTGCCCCATCTCCGTCGTGGGGAGCCACCCCGTCGGGACGAACGGGAGTTCGAACGGCGCGGTGTCGTTGAACAGCGCGTCGATGGCGACACCCAGCACCACCGGGGGGATGAGCGCGAAAAACCGGGACCCGATGCTGGCCAGCACGCCCACGACGAACCACTTCCGGTTGCCGTGGCCGAACTCCATGAACAGCCGCCACAGCGGGTGTTCTATCTCTTCTCTGTGTCTCTCGATGTACTCCGAATCGATCGCTGGCTCCGAACTCATTAGAGGGGTAACTAACGCGGCCGTTAGTCGAGCCCACGTATAAGATAGCCGGTCGACAACAGATTCGCCGCTTGTTTCGACGACGCGACCAGTCCACGTGCCGACGGTTCTCCCTCCCGCAGGCACAGCCGACCGCTCAGTCCCAGAAACTCCGCGTCCGGGCGTACTCGCGCTCGCGCCGGAGGATGTCCCGGTAGAACTCGTCTTCGTCCTCGCGGAGTTTGTTGATGATCCGCGCGGCGTTGTGCGGGCCGACGCCCCGGGCAGCCAGCGCGATCACGGCCTGTTTCCCGTGGCTCTGCACCAGACTCGCCGACTGGTAGGCCCGCTCGGTCTGTTTCTCCTGTTCGTCGTCTTTCTCGCTCGCTTTCACCGCCGAGACCACCTCGTCGGCCCACGGGTTCAGGGCCGCGATGCGCGTCGACCCACAGTGAGGACACTCGGGCTGGTCGTCGACCCGGCGGACCTCGATCCGGCGCTCCCAGTCCTCGCAGTGCAGGCAAAAGAGGATCACCCGGTCGGTCTGGATCCGCTCGCGCACCGTCTCGATGACGCTCGCGTCTGCGTGTTCCGGCGAGAGCAACTCCTGGCTGCTCGACCGTCCGCCGAGGCCGATGGGCGTTCGGTCGCCGAGGACTTCGACGCCGAGTTCGCCCGACTGGATCCGTCCGAGGACGTCGGCCGCCCCCTCGACGTCGAGTTCCTCGTGGAGCATCTCCCTGAGTGCCTCGTCGTAGACCGGCGTGTCCGCCAGCGCGTCCATGAGTCTGTCGCGGCCGAACTGCCCGTTCGGCGCGCTCGGGCCGCCGCCCTGCCAGCGTTTGAGCGCGCCGAACTTCGTCGCCACCTGCGCGAGTTTGAACTTGAGCGCGTCGGCGTTCTTGAGACTCAACTCGATGAGGTCGCGGACGTGGTCGGGGTCGGTCTCTTCGAGGATGCCCACCACGTCCGTCCCGGCAACCCCTCTCGGAACTTCGAGTTCGATCCGGTAGGGGTCGACCTCGAGTCCCACCGAGGAGCCGGTCTGCTGGCCCAGCAGTGCCGAGAGCAATCGTCCGAGCGTCTCGTTGGTGCGATGGCCGAAACAGGCGTTGACGACTACCTCGCGCCCCTGGAACTCCACGACGACGGTCTCGTCGGTCGGGAGCGGCCCCTCGTAGTCGACCAGCTGTTCGAGGCCCGTCTCGGCGGTCGACTGGTCGCCGTCGTACCGTGTGGTGAACTCCCGCGCGACGCGCTCGACCGGCGCGCCGGCCTGTAACTGCCGGCCCGCCACACCGCGCATCTCGCCGACCTCCTGTGCGACCGCCTCCGGGACGGGAATCTCCTGACCGGTCCACGAGGGGACTTCACCTCCCGGATCCTCGACCGGCGAGACCGTCACCGTCTCCTCCTCCTCGTCGATTTCGGTGATCCGCCACATGTCGCCGCGCTGGATGAACACCTCGCCGGGTGCGGCGAAGTTGACGACGAACCGTTCGTCGAGCGTCCCGATCTCCCGGCCGCTGGCGACGTCCTCGACGGTGTAGGTTGCCTCGTCGGGGATCATCGAGAGGTTGTGATAGAAGTACTGCCACGTGCCCCGGCGCTTCTCGATGGTGTCTCGCTCCTCGTCGAGCCAGACCACCCGGTTCCCCGCGAGCTCCCTGACGACCGCCTTGAACTCCGATTCCGAGAGGTCGCGGAAGGGGGACGCTCTGGTGAGGATGTCGTAGGCGCGCATGGCCCGGATCTCCCCGAAGTCCATGACGAGGCCGGCGATCTGGTTGGCGACGGTGTCGAGGCTCCCGTCGTGGATGGCGGCGGGTTCGACACCACCCTCCCGCGCCCTGCGAGCGATAGCGAGCGCCTCGAGCGTGTCGTCGGGGTGGGTCGTCACGACGGTGCCTCGCGAGACCTGGTCGCGGCGGTGACCCGCTCGCCCGACGCGCTGGAGCAGTCGCGTCACCTGTCGGGGGCTGTTGTACTGGACCACGTGGTCGACGTGGCCCACGTCGATGCCCAGCTCCATCGAGGAGGTACACAGCAGGCCGTCCAGTTCGCCCGCCTTGAACCGGTCCTCGACGTCGATGCGGGCCTCCTTCGAGAGCGACCCGTGGTGGACGCCGATACTGGCACCCAGTTCCTTGAACCGCGATCCCAGCGCCTCTGCGAACTGGCGGGTGTTGACGAAGATCAGGCTCGACTCGTACTCGTCGACCAGCTCGTCGATGTAGCGGACGTGACTCGCGAACTCCGGCTCTGTCATCAGTTCGCCGGCGAGTCGCTCGTCTTCCTCGCCGATCTCGGGCGAGCGTACGCGCACGTCGAGGCGACTCCCGACGTCCACCTCGACGACCGAACAGCCCCGGTCCCCGGTGAGAAAGCGCCCCACCGCTTCCGGGTCGCCGACCGTCGCCGAGAGGCCCACACACTGGAAATCGCCGGCGAGTTCGCGCAGGCGTTCCAGCCCGATGGTGAGTTGCGCACCCCGTTTTGCGGCCGCGAGTTCGTGGACTTCGTCGACGACGACGTGTCCGACGTCTTCGAGTGCCGTCCGTAGCTTCGACCCCGTCAACATGGCCTGGAGCGTCTCGGGAGTCGTCACGAGCACGTCCGGCGGGTCGTCGGCCTGTTTCTGGCGCTGGTAGTCGGTCGTGTCGCCGTGGCGGACCTGTACGTCGAGGTCCAGTCGCTCGCCCCACCACTCCAGGCGCTCGCGCATGTCACGGTTGAGCGCCCGCAGGGGCGTGACGTAGAGCGCGCCGATGCCGAACCGGTCGCCACCGGGACCGTCGTTCGCTCTCGCGAGCGCGTCGAAGACCGGGAGCATCGCCGTTTCGGTCTTGCCAGTTCCGGTGGGCGCGACGACGAGGACGTGCTCGCCGTCGACCAGTGGCGGGATGGCTTTCCGCTGTGGTTCGGTCGGCGTCTCGAACCCCCGGTCGGACAGCGCAGCGCGTACCTCCTCACCGAGGTGTGCGAACGCCGCGGCGGTCCCGACGCCGTCCGCGTCTGTCATCGGCCGTTCTAGCGACCGAATCCGATTAAGCGCCCCGGTCGGGGACGGCCGGGAGTCGCACCCGCTCTCGAACGGGTGTCCAGCGACGGACCCACTCTCGAAAGGGCGTCATAACCAAACGTGGGCCCGACGAGTGTGCCGGTATCGGGCGCCCGCTCACCACGGAAAGTCAGCTAGCAGGTATGACACCGGCACCACCACCGAATCCGCTCGCGAGAGGGACGGTCACCTACGAGGACGCCCGTGTCGGCGTCCTCCCGGAGACCACGGCACTACGAGGTGCTGGTGAGTCAGGGCGACGCGGGACACGCCGAGCACGCGGTCGAGTACGTCGCCGTCAACGCGACGCGAGTCGACGTGAACGACCCCATCTGGTTCGACGGCGCGACCCTGAACGGGGGCGTTCCCGACAGCGAGACCGGAGAGACCGCCTGGGTCTGGCCCTGACGAGTCCGGACGCCGAGACCCGGGTCGGAGACGCTACAGTTCGACCGTCTCCAGCGCCTCGGAGACCTCCCGGACGTGGTCGTTGAATGCCTCGACGAACCCCGGAACGTCGTCGACGTGCGCTCGCAGGTCCCGCGGGGCAGGCGGCTGATACTCCGAGATCAGATACACCCCACCCTCGCCGCCGACGCGGAGGTATCGCGCCCGCCCCTCCTCCCACTTGAGTTCCCAGCGAGTGCCGCCGAGGCGGGCGGCGAAGGTGCCGTAGTCGTCGCTCGCACACCGGTGGAGCTGGGCGGCCATCGCGTCGCAGACTTCGCGCAGTCGCGAACAGACCCGCTCGCGCTCTGCGACGGCGTCGTCGGCCGACGCGACGTCGGGGAAGTCCGTCGACACCCCGTCCAGGACGCCCTCTTTCGAGCGGACGTAGTCGTTGAAGCCCGCGACGAAGGCGTCGTAGTCTTCCAGGGCCGCGGCGAGCGCCTCCGGTTCGGGCGGGCGCTGGGTCGAGACGACGTACGTCTCCTCGCGGCCACCCTCGAAGCGCAGGTACTGGACGTCGCCGCCCTCGTACTTGAGCGTCCACGACCCGGCGTCGGTGTCGACGGACACCTGCCCGTAGTCGGCACCCTCCAGTCGGGCGAGTTCGCGGGCGATCCGACCCGCGTGGTCGGTCACCGCGGCCACCACCTCGTCGCGGCACTCTGTGGCGGCCTCCGTTCCCACGACGTCTGCGTCGAGTCCGGTCGTCACGCCGCGAGTCGAGGGGCCGCGACGGCATAAAGGGCCACGAGTCGTGGCCGTCGGCAATCCACAGACGGCCTGCGGGGGAACCGGCGACGAACCGGCGGCGAGACCACGACAGCGGGTGACTGGACGAGTCACGAGCTGTTCTTCGTCCCACAGTGATAACTACGCGGAGCGAGACGGTCGGGTATGGACCCGCGCATGGGGTGGGGGAGTGTCGTCGCCCTCGGACTCTCACTCGCGGCGTTCGCCCTCGTCGCACCCGGACGGCCCGGACCGCTCGCGATCTCCCTGCTGGGGTGGGCGACCCTCGGCGTGGCAGCGGTCGTCTTCGCGACCGGTATCTGGGGCTTCCGGACCTGTGACCCCGAGTCCGAACGCGTCGCGTTCGGCGACTACTCGGTCGTCACGCTCGCGGTCCTGGTCGTCCTCGTCACGGTCGTCTATCTCTCTCTCTGACCGGCGGCTTCCGTTCACGCGGGTCGACCCGTCGACTTCCACATCGAACCGTCTCCTCACTGGCCGGCCCGTCGATGGACAGGTCTATTCCGCCCGATACCGAGGTACAGGTATGCTCTCGGACCGGCGCAACTGGCTGCTCTCGTGGCTGGTTGGAATGCTCCTCTTCGCGAACGGCGTGGCCCGACTCCCGGGGTCTTCGGGGACGGTCGAACTCGTCGTCGCCGGAGCGCTCGTCGTCGGCGGGTTGCTCGCGAGTTACAACGCCGTCTCGGCCCTCCGGAACCCCGCGGCAGTCGAGGACGTCGAGTGGACCCGCGGGAAGACGCTGCTCAACGCGGGTGCCGCCGTCCTCCTGGCGCTCGCGCTCGTCGTCGTGCTTGCTCCGTATGTCCAGTAAGCGCCACCTCTCGGAACACGGCACCGTGGTGTCGCCGCAGTGTCACCGGAATTTTGTATCCGTGCGTGTATCGGATTCCTGTGACGCTGGTGCGTCGACTGGCGGCAGTTCCGTCGCGACTGATGCTCGGAGGAGTCGGGGCAGCCGAGATACTGCTGACGATGCTATCCGGTGGGTCGACCGGTCACGTCGTCGAGTTCGTCGGTGCGACCGCGGAGTCCGAGGCCGTGAACGCAGTGCTCGCAGCGGTATCGCTGGTCGGCCTGAACCTCGGTCCGATCGCTACCGTCACGAGTGCTCTGTTTTTCGGCTACACCGTCTACGAATTCTTACCCGGGGTGTTCCCCGAGGAGCTCCAAGCGGTCGCCGATCGGCCCGCGTACCGGTTGCTCGCGGCCGGCATCGTCGTCTGGTCGGCGCGGCTCGTCGGTGGCCTCGTCGCCGGTTCCCGGCCCGGAGAGATGACCGTGACCGCGACGCTCGTGGCGACGGTCCCGCTCGTCGCCTGTGTCGCGTACGTCGGGTCGGTCGTCTCCCGCGACGCCGCCGACATCGAAACAGCCTCGCGTGCGGTGAGTAAGCACCTCGACCTCGTTGGTCCCGGGTCGGGGGAGGACGCGACCGAGACGGCGTCGACTACCACACGACTCGCGCACGTCGTCCGCGTGGGGGTGATGCTCGGCGCGCCGCTGCCGTTTTTCGCCACCGCGGTCTTCGCGGCGGGATTTCTCTACCCAATCCCGGAGTCGCTGGCGATCGGGTGGGCCCTCCTCGGGGGCGTCGACCGGCGGTCGGACCGGGACGTGCTCGACCGACTGCCTAACCGCGACCGGACCGACGTCGAGGGGAGTTTCCTCGACCTCGTGGTCAACGTCGTCCGGTCGCCGAAGGGCCCTCCTGCGGTGATGGTGACTCTCTTCGGGTTCGGCGGAGCCGTGTCCGTCGTCAGGGCGCTGAACACCCGCGTGCTTCGCTTCGCACGCGAAGGCGTCTCCGTCGTCAGGTCGGACCCGCTGTTCGCCTGGGCGACGCTCGGGATGGTCGCCGTACTGTTCGCTGCCGGACTGTTCGCGGTCTGGTTCTGGGTTCGCGTCACGCAGCGTGTACCGGCCTACCTCCGCGCCTGGAACGTCGCCAGCGCGGAAACGTCACCGCTAGCCGACGAGGAACTGCCGGACCCGGTCACGCGGCCGGTCGGCTTGCTCGTCCCGTTCACCGTGACGATAGTGCCGGCGACGGTGTTCGCCGACGCGCTCCGCTTCGACTACTTTTTCGGCGCGCGGACCGCAGTGCTGGCGGCGTACGGCGTCGCCTGGCCGCTCTCCCTCGGCGTGCTCTGGTGGGCCGTCCGCCGGACCCGCCGTGTCGACCCCCAGCCGCCCCTGTCGGACGGCCGCGCGCTTCTCGTCGCGTTGCTCGTCGAGTACCTGTGGTTCCTCCAGACGGGGCCCGTCACGGCGTTTTTCGGACGAGCATCCGGCATGCGGTATCCGCCGGAACCGGACGGGTTCCGGGTGCTCTTGTTCCTCCTCCTCGGGACGGTGTTCCTCTTCGTCGATCCCGCCTTCGGGGTTCGAGCGAAGGCGGCTGAGGGGTGGCGCTCCCACCAGCAGCAACTCGCGCGGATCGGCTTCGGAGTCGCCTGCGGGGTCGGTGCGCTCCTCGGCGTCGTCCCCGAATTCGGGCTGATGCTCGGACTCGTCGCTGCGGTGTTTACCCTCTGGCCCGCCTGGACCCTCGCGAAGGCGGAAATACTGTGACCGGGACTGGAGACCACCGTCGCCGTACGTCCGTCTCAGACCCGTCGGTACTCGCCGAGTCGCGTCCCGTCGAGCAGGTAGGCCTGGCCGTCTCCCAGCCCCGCTGGCAGGAACGGCGAGAGAAACTCCTGGCCCTCGACGTTCACCCACGTCCCGCCCGAGAGGTCGTTGAACGCCGGACAGACGACGAGTTCACCGTCGATTTCGAGGTCCGTGTCGTGGAACGCCTCGAAGGGGTCGGCGACGATCTCGCCGCGCAACCAGACCCGCTCGACGCGGCGACCGCCCACGTCGTCTTCCAGTCGGACGACGGGGTGTTCGTGTGCGACACAGACGGTCTCGGCCCCCAGGACGTCAGGACTCGGCCAGGTGTGGCCGTGGGCGAAGCCCACCGCCCCTATCCTCGTGCCGTGCCCCGGTGTGACCTCGACCGGCCGGTCGACGCCCTCCAGCGTCTCGGCGAGGTCGCCGTCGTGGTTGCCTTTCGCCACTGTGACCGGCAGATCGTGTGGCAGCGCCGAAAACAGGGCCTCGATCTCCTCGCGTTCGTCACGTCCCGGACTCCCGATGGCGTCGCCGAGGTCACCCAGGAGGAGGAGTCGGTCGGGGCCGGTACGCTCGACCAGCGAGCACAGCGACTCGCGGCGCTCGCCGGCGCGACTGGGCAACTCGACGCCCTCCCGGCGGAGGCCGGCCTCGATACCGGCGTGGTAGTCGGCGACGACGAGTGCGCGCTCGTCGCCACAGTCCGCGACCGCCGCGGGCTCTCCGGGGACCGGCTCGACGGCCATCAGATGGGCTTGTAGACGCCGTCCTCGGGCTCGTAGCACTGCCCGCCCATCAGCGCCTCTTCGAGGGCCTCGCGGACCTCGTCGGCTGAGACACCCAGGCGGTCGGCGACGGCGTCGACGATGGCGTCCTCGCTCGCGCCCTCGCCACCGTCGTTGTCCCGCATCGCGTCCATGACCGCCTCGTCGATATCGACGTCCGCCGCGTCCTCGGTGCTCTCGTCGTCCGTCTCCGCCGCATCTTCGGTGCTCTCGTCGTCCGTCTCCGCCGCGTCCTCGGTGCTCTCGTCGTCCGTCTCCGCCGCATCTTCGGTACTCTCGTCGTCCGTCTCCGCCGCATCCTCGGTGCTCTCGTCGTCCGCTTCGTCGGTGCTCGCCGACACTGCTTCGGTCGTGGACTCCTCGTCGGTGGTCGAGTCCGCTCCGACTGGCGCCTCGTCGGTGTTCGGTTCGGGCGTGTCGATGTCGGCCTCGCCGGGGTCGTCGACTTCCGTCCCGCTCTGGAAACTGGTGCCGTACTCCTCCTCGATGGCCTCGCGCTCCTCCTCGTCCAGGTCGAACTCCCCCGGCTCGAAGTCGCCGATGTCCTCGCCCGCCCCGGCGCCGCCCTCCGGTTCCCCGGTCGATCCGGCGGTGGCCCCCGTGGCCGTCTCGGTTGTTTCGGCGGGATCAGTCGACTCCGCAGTCTCGTCCGTCCCGGTCGACGCTGTGGTTTCGGCCGGTTCGGCCGACTCCGTCGGTTCGCCCACGCCGGAATCGTCACCGGCGGTCGAAGCACTCGTCGGTTCGCCGGTCGGTGCCGACGTCGTTTCACCGGTGGCTGTCGACGCCGACTCGTCCGAGGACTCGCTCGAAGCCGTGGTACTCGCCGTGTCCGCCGAACCCGTGTCGGCCGTCGACGAGGAACTCGTCGACTCGCCGCTGGTCGCCGCTGACGAGTCGGAGCTACTGGCCGTCGCAGTCGAGTCGGAGCTACTGGCCGTCGCAGTCGAATCGGAACCGCCGACTGTCGACGACCCGGAACTGTCGGTCGTCCCGCTGGCCGCGACAGCGTCCGCGACGACGGTCCCGTCACCGCCGGCACTGCCGGCGACGTCGAGCGTCGCGAGTGCGGCGAGGTCCGCCTGACCGCTCGCCTCCGGCGACGTCGAGAAGGGGTCTACCTCGTCGCGTTCGTTCGCGACGACCTCGGCGACCTGGACCGAGAGGTCGCGGAGTGCTTCGAGGTACACACCTGACGTCCCGTAGTGGTCGATCGCGAGCGGAATACCGGCCGCGAGTCCGACGTCGACGCCCTGTTCTTCGAGGAGTCGGCGCAGGTCGTCGCCGCGCTCCTCGCGGTCGAGCGCGCGAGCCATCGTCGCCACGCGCGAGAGGGTCTGTCGGGCCGTGCCGACGCTCCAGCGGTCCCGAGTCTCCGCAGAGACCTCGTTGACGTTCTCCGGTCGCACCGACGTGTAGGTCACGTCCGAGTCTTCCGGCTGGAAGGTGCGCGCCTTCCCGGTCACGGCGACGAACATCGGGGGTTCCGCCCGGTCGAAGAAGGCCTGGGCCTCGGGCTGGTACTGCCCGGCGTAGACGACGAACGCACCCGTCGGGTCGACGACGCGCGCCCGGAGGATGTCCTCGCCCGCCGCCTCGACTTCCGTGAGGACGCCGACCAGGAAGAGGCGGTTGACCCGCGCGCCCGTCGGTGTGACGACGTAGTTGGGGGCCCGCTCCTCGTCGCTCTCCGAGTAGGAGAGGTCGGCGTCCTCGAACTCGGCGGCGAAGAGCCGGTAGGCGACCTCGCGTCGGCCCGCGCCGCCCTGGTCGTCTGCGCTCATGGCCGGACCTCCGCGAGCAACTCGTTCGCTCGACTCGCGGGGTCGTCCTCGCTGGCGACGAACGACCGCGCGTTGAGGTTGGCGCCGTACTCGTCGATCGACAGCGACCCCCGGACGACGAACTCCCCGCCCACGATATCCGCTGCGATCGCGTCAGCGACGACCTCCTGGTCCATCTCCTCGCGAGCGTGTTCTTTCGCGGCCTCGACGCCCCCACCGTAGATCGCTTCGGTGATCTCGTCGTCGAGGATCGCCGTCACGGTCCCCGTGCCGTCGTCCAGGACGGCCTTCGTCCGCAGGTCGTCCTCACTTTCGACGGCACCGTGACTGCGACACTGGCCGTTCTGGACCATGCGACCGCACTGCGGACAGCGCTGGATCAGTCCCGACCCGTCCTGGACCGCGATGACGTTGCCGACCAGTTCCACGTCGAAGAGGCCGCCGCTCTCGATGGCCTCTCTGATCGCCATTCGAGGGGCGTCATCGGTCGGCGTCACGTCACGGTCCAGCGCCTCGACCGTCGAGAACTCCGACACGTTCACCGACGGTGCACCGCGGAACTCCCGGACGTACAGATCCGAGAGACGCAGCGACGACCCCTCGGTGATCTCCGGGTGAGGGTCCCAGTCGGTGAAGGGCAATCGCGCCGTCTCGTCGGCGAGGACGCCGCTGAGGATCTCGGTCTCGCCGTCGCGACCGTCGATGATCTTCTCCTCGACCTCGGTGACGGTGACCTCGACGGTGACGCCGCGGTCGCCGGGTTCGAGCGCCACCAGTGAGGCCTCGCCGCCGACCTCGTAGGGGACCTCGAGGGGTTCGTCCTCGCGGTCGACGGACGTGCTATCTCCGAGGTTCAGTTCGGGACGGCCCTCCCACTCGCGGACGCCGGCGTTGCCGATCGTGACGGTCTCGCCGGGTTCCAGGCCGAAGTCCTCCCACGCGGTGTAGGACATCTTCCCGGTGTCGTCGGCGAGTTCGCCCTCGTGGATGACGTGGTCGCTGCCCTGATACCTGATCGAGCGTTTGCCTGCCGTCAGGAGGCGGGCGGTGATGTTGACCGAGGAGTCTTCCGTGGTGATCTCCCCGATTGCCCTCGTCGTGGGGCCACCACTGCCGCCGTCGCTGCCGTCGCCGTACTTCCGTCGGAGACTGTCCTTGGCCTCCTCCAGCGGGACGCTGTAGGACACCAGGTTCTCCAGGTCGCGTTTGACCTCCGTTTTGTCGACGCCGAAGCTGGAGGCGAGGTCTTCGGCATGGTCGTCTAAACTCATCACCGGGGGTTGTGCTGGCGGCGGTAAAACGCTTCCCCGTCGACGACTGTTCGGTGCTGCCCCGATGCGTGACCCGACAGAGGGGCGGGTCAGCGGCTCGACAGCCCCGTAGAACGACTGACACGACCCGCCGGGCTTATGTCCGATGCCACGAGAGAGGGTGGCATGGAAGCCCCGACCTTCGGGGGGAAACCGTCGGACGCACACGTCATCTGGCGGGGGTCGGGTGGGAGCGTCAAGCGGTTCGACGAGGAGTCACTCAGACGCTGGGCCGCGACGCACGCGGCGGACTTCGAGTCCGACAGGCGCGTCGACCACGAACGCGGGTCCGACCCGCGCACCCAGTATCAGGTCGTCTTCGCGTGGGAAGACGGCGCGAGCGAGTCGTTCTCTGTGGGCGACGACGAGTGGGAGATCCAGACACAGGAGACGCCACGGACGTTCTTCGAGGTCGATAGCGAGGGACTCGCTCGCGCGCGAGGCTGGGACAGCGAGACTGTCCTGGACGTCCACGAACTCAGAGTCGACGGACAGGCGCTCGTCGTCGAGGCCGCCGAACTCGACGGGACGAAGCGCCTCGACGCCCGGAAACTCCGTTCCGAGCCCGACTGATCCGTGGCTGTCCCGCAGGGGTTCCGACACCGAAACCTGTATTCGCCGCCCCGCGTTTCCCGGAGGTATGCACGTCGTCGTCAACGCGGCGATGAGCGCGGACGGCAAGCTCTCGACGCGTGAACGCGAACAGGTCGCGATCAGCGGCCCGGCGGATTTCGACCGCGTCGACGAACTCCGGGCGGCCTCGGATGCCGTCATGGTCGGTGTCGGAACCGTCCTCGCCGACGACCCGTCGCTCACCGTCGAGGACCCCGACCGCCGCCGTCGCCGCACCGATCGCGGCGACCCCGAGAACCCCGCCCGCGTCGTCGCCGACTCCCGTATCCGGACGCCTGTCGACGCCCGGGTCCTCGACGACGCCGCCGAGACGTACCTCCTCACCTCCGAGGGCGCGCCGCCCGACTTCCTCTCGGAGATCGAAGACACTGGAACGACCGTCGTCACAGCGGGTGAGAACCGTGTCGACCTCCCCGCGGCGCTGGCGGTCCTCGAGGACCACGGCATCGAGCGCCTGATGGTGGAGGGCGGCGGCGAACTCATCTTCTCGCTGTTCGAGGCCGGCCTCGTCGACGAACTCTCGACGTTCGTGGGTCCGACGGTGATCGGCGGTCGCAAGGCGCCGACACTGGCCGACGGCGACGGCTTCGTCGACGACTTCGTCGACCTCGAACTCGACAGTGTGGAGCGCCTCGACGAGGGCGTCCTGCTGTCCTGGCACGTCGCGTAGCGGTCGCTCGCCGTCCCGGATAGTCGAAGAACAGGCCCAGTCAGTGGTCGTGACCGGTCATCTCGGCGAAGGACTGTCCGAACCGCTCCTCGAAGACGTCCAGCGTCTGTGCCTCGATCTCTTCCAGTTCCGGGCTGGGTTCGCCGTGGCCGTGAGCGACGATACCGTGGATCTGCTGGGCGAACCCGAGGACGGCGATGTCGCCGACGACTTCCGGCGCCGTCTCCTCGTCGTCCTCGGCGAGGACGTCGAGCAGTCCACTCGGGAGACTGATCTCGTCTGTCGCGCCGTCGTCCGATTCGAGTGTCACCGTGACAGTGTCCGCGTCGTCTGTCATACGCTCGCTTCGACGAGGGCACGTAAGGCTCTGGCGGGTCAGTGTCCAGTACTCGTCCTCGCGAACGGCATGACCGGCGGCCGGCGTCGGTCCCGCCTGCTCGGCCGCGGCGTCGACCCTGCCCCCTGCCCGGTCGCCGGCTCAGTCGTCGGCTTCGGCTGCAGCGTCGCTCTCTGCCCCGGTGCCCGCCATCCCGAGGTCCTCGAGATAGCTGTCGGCGTCCATCGCCGCCTTGCAGCCCATCCCGCCCGCGGTGATAGCCTGCTGGTAGTGGAAGTCGACGACGTCGCCCGCGGCGAACAGGCCCTCGACGGCGGTCGCCGTCTGGCCGCCACCGTCACCGCCGACCGTCTCCACGTAGCCCGTCTCGTCGAGTTCGACGCCCGTGTCTTCGAGGTATCCGGTATTGGGAGTGTGCCCGATGGCGACGAAGACGGCGCCGACGTCGAAGTCGAACGTCTCCGTGTCGGGGTCGTCCAGTTTCTCCGAGGGGTAGCCCTCGTCGTTCCGCGCGAGCGTGACGTGGTCGACGCCCTCGGCCTGGTCGCCGTGGACTTCGAGGAGTTCGGTGTTTCGCATGGTCTCGATCTTCCCCTCGTCGACCTTGTCCATCACGCGGTCGACCCAGTAGTCCTCGGCGCGGAACTCCTCGCGACGGTGGGCGAGATAGACCGTGTCGGCGAACTTCGTGAGGAAGTCCGCCTCCTCGAAGGCGGCGTCGCCGCCGCCGACGACGAGCATGTCCTCGCCCCGGAAGAAGGCGCCGTCACAGGTCGCACACGTCGAGACGCCGAAGCCCATCAGTTCGTCTTCGCCGGGTACACCGAGTGTCCGGGCGCTCGCGCCGCTCGCGGCGACGAACGCATCGCAGGTGTAGACGTCGCCGTTTTTCAGTTCGACCCGGAAGGGCTGCTGTGAGTCACCGTCAGACGAAGTCTGACGAGCTCCCGACCGTTGCTCGGGGACCTCGACAGACTCGACGATGCCGTGTTTCGTCTCGGCCCCGAACTGGGTAGCCTGTTCTTTCATTTCGTTTATCAACTCGGCGCCGCCGATGCCGTCCGGGAACCCGGGGTAGTTGGCGACGTCCGAGGTGAGCGTGAGCTGGCCGCCCGGTTCGTCGCCCTCGAAGACGAGCGGGTCGTTGTTCGACCGGCCGGCGTAGATGGCCGCCGTCAGTCCCGCGATCCCTGTCCCGGCGATTATCATCCGCCGGTGTTCGACTGTCTCAGAACTCATTGTTCGGGCGTACGCCGTCGCGGGGCTTGTAGGTTGTGCTGTCGTGCGCTCCTGCCGGGAAACTAGTAGAGGAGGCCGGCGAAAAACAGGGGTGAGACGAGCGCGGCGAGCGCGAACACGTCCACCACAGTGTGGTCCTCCCGACGGAGATACGGAGCGGTAGACGCGAGCAGCGCCGCACTCACAAGGGGGACCGAGACAGCGACGCTCGGGAGGCTGTACAGCCAGGCGAACAGTGCCGGCAGTTCGTAGTTGTACAGCGCGTATCCGAGCAGCGCCGCGCAGCAGCCGAGTCCGAGACGCGCTCCACGGACCCTCGTCGACGACCGCGTCCTGAACGTCACGACGACGCCTGCGCCCACGAGAACGGCGTCGGCCGCGAGAAACAGCCCGGCGTCGGAGTTCCGCGCGCCACACGCGGACCTGTCTTTCGCGGGACCGTACTGGTAGCCGGTGTGTTCCCAGGCGGTCGTGTACTGGGCGATCCCGCCGCCCCCGGAGAGTACCCACCAGCCTCCGTCGGGGCCACGGTGGAGGTCCTGTGGGGCCGCCAGTTCTCGGCCGATCGCCCCCCGGACCGTCCGGACGTGCGACGGGCCGTCGCTCCCGACGTCGAACTCCGTCACCGACCCGTCCTGTTCGACCGTCCAGAGCGACCCGTCCGCGACCGCCATCCCGGTGTGTTTCCCCCCGATCCCGTACTCGGTGACCCGCGACCAGGTGTCGTCGAAGACGAGCAGGGTTCCGCCGTGGTCGACGTCGCCGTACAGGACCCACCACTGCCCCCGGAGGCGTGCGATGTCGTGCACGGCCACGGGCGCGCTGCCGAACTCGTAGTACTCGCCGGTGGCAGTCCAGTTGTCCGCGAACCGGACCACCACCCCCTCGTCACCCACAGCCCACCACCCGCCCGAGGGGTCCCGCGCGAACGACTCGACGGTGACTACTCCGAATCCGCCGGCCGGGTACTCGTCGCTCACGTCGACGATCTCCGGCAGGTCCCACTCTTCGCCGTCGGCGTGGACGGTGACTTCGCGGCCACCGTTGACCACCCAGGCGCCGTCGACCCGCTCCAGGTCGTAGCCGCCGTCGTCCTCACAGAGGTACGAACCGCCGACCGGGACGATGGCGAGCGATACTACCATCAGTCCCGCGAGGAAGAGCGTGACCCTCGCGGACCCCCGCTCGTCTCCACCCATGGACTGTTCGTTCACACAGATTATCAAAAGAATTACCCCGAGGTCGTCCCCTGTCTTCCGGCCGACGGACGGGCAGACTTACCCGGACCCCGCGCGAGACGTCGCACATGCCCGCCGAGCTGGCCGAGAAGACCGACCGCTACGAACAGTTGCTCGCCGAGGCGCTGGACGCCGCCGACCGGACAGTCCCGGAGGGAACCCCCCTCGCCGACGCGGCCGACGAGTACGAGGAGATGGCCCGTTCGTATCTCGAGGACGGCCGCCACTTCCGGGAGGAAGACGACCCCGTCAACGCGCTGGCGGCGTTCTCCTACGGCCACGCCTGGCTCGACGCCGGCGCGCGCATCGGCCTGTTCGACGTGCCTGAAGAGGGGCACCTCTTCACCGTCTGACTGCACGACCTGCACCGGTCTTTTCCGTCGGGAGGCACACGTTCACGGTGGCATGTCACGAACCACTCCGGTACAGTGTCCAGTCTGTGGCTGGACGGGGACGCGAGCAGACCTGGAACAGTCGGCGGGCGAGGAGTCGTGTCCGAGCTGTGAGGAGACGATAGAGACGGGGTAGACCGCTGACTGGACGGGCGGCGGTCAGACGGGAGTTCGTCAGTCGACGGGTGCGATCAACTCGATGGGGTGGACGGGTTCGTCGCCCAGCAGGTCACCGATCTGCTCGGTACAGGAAGTGCCGCTGGCGACGACGTGGTCGGCCTCGGCGTCTCGCAACTGCCCTTCGAGGTTCTCCCCGACGTCCATGGACAGCTCGTAGTACTGTTCCTTGTAGCCGAAACTCCCCGCCATCCCGCAACACTCGACGTCGCTCGTGGTGACCTCGTAGCCCAGTTCCGTGAGCACCGCGAGCGTGTGCTCCTCGAGGTGCATCGTGCGCTGCTGACAGTGACTGTGATACGCGACGCGGCCGCCGTCCGCACCGGCGTCCGACAGCGCCTCGAGGTCCCCGCCGTTCTCCAGCAGGCCGTAGACGTACTCCAGCAGTTCGTAACTCGACTCGGCGAGGCGCTCGTGGTCGTCGTCAGGCAGGAGTTTCGCGTAGTCCTCGCGGAACATCGCGAGGTCCGACGGCTCGACGACGACCACGTCGTAGTTCGCGTCGAGATAGGGGTCGAGTGTGTCGGTGAGCGACTCGGCCTTTTCGCGGGCCGTCGCTATCATCCCCTGGGAGAGGGGCGGCCGTCCCGTCCCGGGCATCGCTGGCACCTCGACGCCGACCCCGAGCGCTTCGAGAGTCCGGACGGCCGCCTTCCCGCGCTCGACGAGCGTGTAGTTGGTGTACAGATCGGGATAGAGGACGACCCGGCGGTCGGGGTCGGTCGGGCCGCTCTCCTCGCGCGCCCTGAACCAGTCGACGAGCGACTCTCGCCGGAAAGGCGGCAACTCGCGACGGGAGTCGACGCCTGCGATACGTTCGAGGACGTATTTCGACGGGGCTGCGTTCGCCGCCCAGTTCGACAGCGGCGCTGTGGCGCTCCCGAGTTTCGCCAGCGTCTCGTAGTTGCCGAACAGGCGCTTCTGGAGGTCAGGGGTGCTGTCGCCCGCCTCACTCCCGCCCGTCGAGGCACCTTCCGCGTCCGGCGTGAGTCCGTCGACGAGAAAGTCCAGGTCACCGTCGTCGCCCTCCCGGTTGATCCGGTCGCGGACGACGGTGTTGATCCACGGGATGTCGATGTTGACGGGGCAGGCCTCGACACAGCGCGAACACCCGGTACAGAGGTCGTTGAACTCGGCAGCGGTGTCGAGGCCCTCGATGCCGGCCTCCCAGCCGGTCGCGATGCCGCCCGAGTACGTCTCGCCGCCGAAGGCGTGGCCGCCGACCGACTGGAAGTTCGCACACGTGTTCGAGCAGGCCGAACACCGGATGCAGTACAGCGTCTCGCGCAACTCGTCGTCCTCGCGCATCGCCATCCGGCCGTTGTCGATCAGCACGAGGTGAAAATCGCGGTCGACGTCACCCGCTGTGACGGGCGTGTCGGGGTCGTCGAAGTCCACGGTGGGCGAATCGACCGGCGGCGTCAGCAGCGAGATGTAACTCGTGATGTCCTGGCCGGTGCCCGAGCGTCCGATGAGTTCGACGAACGGCTGGAGGTCTTCGACGCTCGGGACGACCTTCTCGACGCCCGCGACCGCGACGTGCGTGTCCGGCACCGTGACAGTCTTGCGGGCGTTGCCCTCGCTCGTCACGAGGAGCATCGAACCCGAGTCGGCCGTCAGGAAGTTCGCGCCGGTCATCCCGACGTCCGCGCCCTTGATCTCTTCGAGGAGTTGCTCGCGGGCGAACATCGTCAGTTCCTCCGCCGTCTCCAGGGGTTCGACGGGGTCGAAGCGCTCGTTGAACAGGTCGGCGATGGACTCACGCGAGCGGTGGATAGCCGGCGCGACGATGTGCGAGGGGGACTCGTCGGCCACCTGCAGGACCCACTCTCCGAGGTCGGTCTCGACGACGTCGACGCCGTGGGATTCGAGGTGGTCGTTGACCTCGATCTCCTCGGAGGTCATCGACTTGCTCTTGACCGCGCGTTCGGCGTCGACGTCCGCACAGACCTCGGCGATGTAGCGGTTGGCCTCCCCGGCGTCCTCCGCGATGTAGACGGTCCCGCCGTTGGCCTCGACCTGTTCGGTGAGTTCGTCTATCAGTTCGGGCAGTCGCTCGATGGCGTCTTCTTTGATCGCGCGGGCCTCCTCGCGCAACGCCTGATAGTCCTCGAGGTCGGCGACCGAGTCGTACCGACCCCGGTTGAACCCGCGCGTGTTCTCGGCGATGGCCGACCCCTCGGTCTCGAGGAGGTGTCGAATGCGCGCGGCCTTCGCCTCGCGGGAGTCGAGGCTCATCGGCTCACCCCCACGAGAGGGTGACCCGTCGGAGGTCCCCCTGCGACGGGGCGACTCATCGGAGGACCACCCCGTGTACGTCTTTCGGGCCGTGCGCGCCGCGAACGAGCGCGCCCATGTCGGCCGTCGCCGAGGGTCCGGTCGCCAGCACGCCCGACTCGCCGTCCCGGAGTCGGTCGCCGAGGCGGTCGAAGGCACGCTCCATATCGGGGACGATGTCCCGTTCGCGGAGGACGACGACGTGCAGGTCGGCGAACAGACTCGTCGGTTCCGCGCCGTCCGGCGTCCCCGGGAGGAAGACGCTCCCGTAGTCGGCGACGGCGAGCGTCGCGCCAGTCACGCCGGTCACCGCCGCGTCGAGTTCGGCCGGCGTCGGATCAGTCCGGACGGTCCCGGGGAGCGCCACGTCGTCCCAGGGGAGCGGTGCGCCGACCGCCGGTTCCTCGAGGCGGTCGGCGATGGCCGACGTCGCTTCGTCGGGAGCGACCCGGGTCAGTTCGACGTCGTACTCCCCGACTGCGGCCGCGAACTGGTCGTACGTGTCGGTACTCGCCGCTGTCATCGGGTGACACCCGCTGAACGCTGAAGCGATTGCATACGTTGTGACTCCGCTGTGTCCGGCGCTGTTGTCCGCTGACCGCGTCGGTCCTCGCCGGGTCTGGAACGGATCGAGTATCGTCTCGGCAGCGACTTATGTCTTCCCCACCCCCGCGATACGCGCCGCTCGAACTGTCGCGGAATTCCGGGGACGAATCCATCTCTCGGGGGTGGATGGTCGCGTCCCACCTGACGGGCGATGGGCCGTCAGAGGCCCGGATACTCGACCGGTAGAAGTACAGACGTGTACACTCGGGCCAGTGGGGGCACGAATTCGTCCGGGGGGTGTGTCGGTGTCGCGCACAACGCTTTTACCGATAGTTTGCAAACGTCAGATAGAGATGGCAGAGGGCCCGGAGGCGAACCTCGAATCCGCGGGGGAGTCGCGGGTCCCGGTTCGAGACGTCCACGAGGTGTTTCGCCGGCGCGAGGACCGCGCCCGTCCGCTGACGGCCAGCGACATCATGAACGCCGTCGGCTGTTCGCGGCGGACGGCCCACAACAAACTGAACGAACTCGTCGAGCGCGACGTCCTGCGGACCCGGAAAGTCGGGTCGCGCAGTCGCGTGTGGTGGGTCCCGATCGAGGCCGACGACGAGGGGTCGGGCGACGAACCCGACCGTGCCGACCTCGTCGAGGACGTCGACCTGCCGGGGACCGGCAAGACGCTGAAAGACCGCGAGGCGGCGCTGGTCGCCGCCTACGAGTACCTTCAGGAGTACCCCGAGGCCAAGAAATCCGACTTCCTCCAGGAGGTGTACCCCGAGCATCCGGCGGGGTTCGAGACCGCCGAGGGCTGGTGGAACGCGCTCCAGCCGGCGCTCGCGGACCTCCCTGGCGTCGACCCGCCGGAAGAGCGCGGGCACATCTGGCACTTCCTGGGCGGGTGACCGGTCCCCGGAGTCCGACGACCCCGGAAGCGCGGACGACGGCGGTGTCGACTGCCTGCGCACAAACCCTTTTGGTCGGAACGTCCGTGGGACAGCGACAGGCGACCGACGCACGCTCTCACATGACAGACCCGGGAGAGAGTCCGCTGGTATGACCGAAGACAGCCGCGAGGTAGCCGACGGGGACAGCCGCGAGGTAGCCGACGGGGACGTCTACACGACGGGCGAGGAGGGGCGAAGTTACTACGGCAGTTCCTACGTCCCGACCGCCTACGACAACCTCGACCTCGCCCCGGAGTCCGACGCCTATCCCGACCGCGGACGACCGGACGAGCGCGGCGACCGTGACACCGGGTTCCGCGTCCTCGACCTCCCCCGCGTCCCGAAACTCTCCCACGTGGTCGGCCCGAGTGCGATCTTGCTCGGGGCGTCACTCGGGAGCGGCGAGACGCTGTTCTGGCCACTGCTCGTGGCCACGAGCGGGTGGGGCATCTACTGGCTGTTCGTCGTCGGCGTCCTCACCCAGTTTTTCATCAACACCGAGATACAGCGCTGGACCGTGGCGACCGGCGAGTCCGTCTTCCGCGCCTTCGAGCGCGTCGGGTGGTGGTGGCCGCTGGCTCTCCTCGTGGGCGGGTTCGTCAGTCTCGGCTGGCCGGGCTGGGCCGCCAGCGCCGCTCGTATCGGGACCATCGGCCTCGGCATCGAGGCCGACGCCGTCGGCGTCGCCGGGGTCGAACTCGCGACCTGGAAGGCCGCCGGCATCGGTCTGCTGGCGCTCATCTGGCTCTCGTATCAGGTGACACCGGTCATGTACAACGTCGTCGAACGCGTACAGTTGTTACTGGTCTCGTTTTCCGTCGTCGTCGCAGCCGTGCTCTTTCTCGTCACGGGGTCGGTCGGCGAACTCGCCGCCATCCCGGGCGCCGCCGCGGGCGGGGCCACGCTCCCGCCCGGGAGCGACGTCGCACTCGTCCTCGGCGGGATCGCGTTCGCCGGTGCCGGCGGCTATCTCAACCTCTCACAGAGTCTCTGGGTGCGCGAGAAGGGCTACGGGATGGGGCGCTACCAGGGCCGGGTGAAGAATCCGGTCGTCGGCGACAGGCCCGAACCGGTCCAGCGCGACGGCTTCACGTTCCCCCCGACGGCGGCGAACCTCCGGCGGTGGCGCGGGTGGTGGCGACTCGTCCAGCTCGAACACCTGCTGACGTTCGTCCTCGGCCTCGTCGTCACCGGGACGATGCTGATGGCGCTGGCCGCGGCCCACGCACCGGGGACGACCGACGACGCCGTCGTCATGTGGACCGAGAACGTCGTGCCCCAGTTCGGCACGGCCATCGCCGCGCTGCTGTTCGTCGCGCTGTTCGCCGCGCTGTTGACGACCGAGTACGGCATCGTCGAGTCGGTCGTCCGCAACAGCGCCGACGTCGTCTACGAGCTCCACGGTCGCGAGGCCGGCTGGAGTCTCCCGCGGATCTTCTGGACCGTCCTCACGGCGTTCGTCTGCTGGGGGGTCGCCATCCTCGCGCTCCCGCTCCCGTTCTCGCTCGAACGCCCGTTCGGTCTCCTCGTCGCCGGTGCCACCCTCTCGGGCCTGTTGATGTGGCCCTACACGGCACTCCTGACCGTGGTCAACGCGACGAGACTCCCCGAACACACCCAGCCCGGGTGGCCCCGCCTGGTGGCGCTGTGGTGGGCGACCGCCTTCTTCGGGTACTTCAGCGCCCTGCTCGTGGGCGACTGGCTGCGCGTGGTCGCGGGCCCGGCGTTCGCGACCGAACTCGGCGTCCTCGGCAGCGGCCCCGGTGGGTACGTCCTGTTCGCCGTCGCGGGCGCCGTCCAGTCCGTGGTCGTCGTCCTCTCGGCACGCGGCAAACTCGCTGCCGAAGACACGGTCCCCGGGGCCGACGACGCACGGGGGTTGCTCGGCTGAACACATGCCGGGTTCGCCCGACGACTCCGATCCGACCGCCTCTCGGCCCGAGCGTGACGACCGTCCCCGGTGTGGCGCCGTCCACGTCCACGTCCACCTCGCTGTGACCGGTTCGTTCCCGCTCCGGGTCGCAGACCTCCTGTTCACCGACGACGGCGTCGTGATACCCGAGTACGAGTATCTCACGCCGCTGTTCGGGATCGCACGATCGGGCGTCGACGCGGCAGGCGACCGCGCTCGCGAGCGGTTCACCGAGGCGGGGACCACGGGGCTGGTCGAGATGGCAGAGCGTGTCCACCGGCTGCGGTACGACGAGATCGCGTCCGTCGACCTCTATCACAGCAGAGTCGGTCGGCCGAAGCTCGCTGTCGTCACGGAGCCGGGGCCGCCGTACGCCTACCGCGTCCACGCGCCGGTCGACGTCGACGCTCTGGAAGACGCGCTCGCGTCCCTCGGTGAGCGGCGCGGCTTCCCCGTCGAGCGACACGCGCAGATCGGGTACAGTCCCGTCGAGAGCCTCCGGCGGTTCGTGGCCGGACGGTGACGCCGCCGCGGCGTCCATCGTTCCCCGGTCGCTACAGCGCCGCGGCGAGTTTCTCCACGGGGTGTGGTGGTTCGGTCTCGCCGTCGCCGTACGGGACGAGCTGGGAGCGACACGACGCTCCAGGCGCGACGGGCTGGCCGGCCGGCGACTCGTCCAGTTGCTCGAAGAGCACGCCCGCGATCGACTCGCTCATCGAGCGGTGTTCGGCCTCGTACCCGAACGAGCCGGCCATGCCACAGCAGCCCGAGTCGAGGGGGTCGACCTCGTAACCGGCGCGCCGGAGGACGCCCACCGCGTGGTGGTCCTTCCGGGTGGCCTTCTGCTGGCAGTGGCCGTGATAGGCCAGCGCCTCGTCGGGCGCGTCGAACCCCGCCCGGCGGTCCAGGTCGTGGACGTCGAGGTACTCACAGACGCCGTAGGTGTTCGCGGCGACCGTCTCGACGTCGTCTCCCGGGAGCAGGTCGGGGTAGTCGAGCTGGTACATCACGGCGTCGGAGGGTTCGACGGTCACGACGTCCCAGCCCGCCTCGATGCGGGGTGCCAGCGCGTCGACGTTCGCTTCGGCGACCGAACGGGCCCGGTCGAGCATGGCTTTCGAGAAGGCGGGCCGACCGCTGTCGCCGACGTCTCCCGGAACCTGCACGTGGACGCCGGCGGCCTCGAGGACGTCCATCGCGGCCACGCCGATGCCCGGATGGCTGTAGTTCGTGTAGGGGTCGGCCAGCAGGAGCACTCTCCGTTCGGCTTCGCCCTCGCCGACCGCCGGCGTCCGGTCGCTGGCGCGTTTGCGGAACGTATTCCGGTGGAACGCGGGCAGGTCGGGTTCGCGAGCGATCCCCAGCGTCTTCTCGGCCAGCCAGTCGCTCCCCGGGAGACTCGTCGCCCAGTTCGAGACGGGCGCGAAGGTACTCCCCAACCCCAGCAGCGTCTCGACGTTCGCGAACACCCGGTCTCGCAGCGAGACGCCCTCGCGCTGGTGGTACTCGTGACCGACCTCGGCTTTGAGTTTCGCCATGTCGACGCCGCTGGGGCAGTCGTTGCGACAGCCCTTGCAGCCGATACACAGGTCCATCACCTCCGCGGCGAACTCCTCGTCGAACACGTCCTCGGGGAGGTCGCCGCTCATGGCCGCCCGGAGCATGTTCGCGCGGCCCCGCGTACTCGTCACCTCCTCTTCGGCCGCGCGGTAGGTCGGGCACATGACGCCGCCGGTCGTCTCCTGGTGGCCCGTACAGCCCGCACAGCCGTGACAGAGTTCGACCATGCCCTGGAAACCGTTCTCGTTGTCCCACTCGAGGACGGGGTCGAAGTCGGCGTCGAACGAGTACTCGGGGTCGAAACGCAGGTTCTCGGTGGGTTCGACGTCGCCACAGATATTTCCCGGATTGAGCAGCCAGTCAGGGTCGAACGCGGTCTTCACCTCGCGGAAGCGCTGCCACAGCTCCTCGCCGTAGAGTTTCCTGTTCCACTTCGTCCGGGCTTTCCCGTCGCCGTGTTCGCCCGAGACCGACCCGCCGTACTCGACGACGAGGTCGGTGATGCGCTCGGCGATGGCGTCCATCTGCTCGACGCCGCGTTCGGTCTTGAGGTTCAGGAGTGGACGGATGTGCAACACGCCGGGCCCGGCGTGGGCGTAGTAGGCCGCGAACGTGTCGTAGTCGTCGAGGATGTCCTGGATGTCCGCCACGTACTCCGGCAGGTTCTCCGCGGGGACGGCCGTGTCCTCGACGAACGGCCAGTGTTTCTCGTCGCCGGTCCGCGAGAGCAGGATCGGCAGGCCGGCCTTGCGCATCTTCCAGAACTCCGCCTGTCTGTCGTCGTCGTAGGCCTCCAGCGCGTCGACGGCGTTGACCGGTTCGTCGGTGGTGTCTGGCGCTTCCTCACTCGGGTCTTCGGCCGCGTCGTAACTCGGCAGGCGGTCGGCCAGGAGGTCGGCGACCTTCTGTCGGGCCGCCCGGTCCGAGTCGGCGTAGAACTCGACGAGGAGCGTCGAATCGGTCCCCTCGGGGAGCGTCTCGACGAGGTGTGCGAACTCGCCGGTGTCGCGAGCGAGATCGAGGAAGACGTCGTCCATCACCTCCACGGCGGAGGGGTCGTGTTCGAGGATGGGTGCGACGTCGCGCATCGCCGGCAGCACGCCGTCGTACGTGAGCATGACGACCGACGTCGTCTCCGGGACCGGTTCGAGCGAGACCTCGGCTTCCGTCACGATGGCGAGCGTCCCCTCGCTCCCGGCGAGGAGGCGGCCGACGTTGACCTGCCCGCGCTCGCTGGCGTCGGCGACGAGTCGGTCGAGGTTGTACCCCGAGACGTTCCGCGTCAGGTCCGGGTAGCGAGCTTCTATCTCCCCGGCGTCCTCCTCGAGTAGTCGCTGTACCTCCGCGTAGACCCGGGCTTCGAGGTCACTCTCGACGTTGTCGGTATCCCCGGCCAGCTCGTCGAGGTCGTCGACGTCGACCCAGCCGAAGGTGGTGACGGTGCCGTCCGCGAGGACGGCCTCGACGGACTCGACGTAGCCGTCGGCCTTCTCGTATTTCAGCGAGTGTGCGCCGGTGGAGTTGTTGCCGATACAGCCGCCGAGGACGCTCTTGTCGCCCCACGCCGGGTCGGGGGCGTACTTCAGGTCGTGGGGCCGGAGGTGGTCGTTGAGCCTCGCGAGCGTGATACCCGCCTGTGCGCGGGCGGTCTGCCCCTCGGGGTCCACGTCGAGGAAGGCGTCCATGTGGCGCTTGAGGTCGAGGACGACCGCCTCGTTGACGGCCTGTCCGGCCAGCGACGTCCCGCCGCCGCGTGGCAACACCGGGATCTCACGGTCGGCACAGTAGCGCATCACCGCGGCGACGTCCGCCGTCGAGGCCGGCGCGACGACACCGATGGGGAGTTGCTGGTAGACGCTGGCGTCGGTGGCGTAGAGCTGTCTGCTGTAGGTGTCGAACCTGACGTCACCGTCGACGCGCGCTTCCAGTGCGCTCACCAGGTCGGGGTCCTCGAGGCCGTCCCCGGCGTAGTCGTAGTCCGCCCGCGGGTCCGTCGCCGGGTCGTCGCGCGTGCCGGTCGCCTGGTCGTCGTGCGATTCCGTCGTCGACTGTCGGGAGTTCCGTGCCATGGTGTGCGGTGTCAGAACGCCCCCGGTGCGACGACGTACCCGAACAGCAGGGTGAGTATCCCGGTCGCCGCCGCGTAGTAGGCCAGCGGTATCAGTTCGAGCCGGATGACGCGACCCTCCTCGCCGACGAGGCCGACGACGGCCAGCGCGGCGACGACGTTGTGGATGGCGACGAGGTTGCCGATGGCGCCCCCGACGGCCTGTGCGCCGACGACGATCTGGGTCGGGACGCCGATGTTCTGTGCGGCGTTGAACTGGAAGGTGCCGAACAGGATGTCACTGACCGTGTTGGACCCGGCGATGAACGCGCCGAACGCACCGACCAGTGCAGCGAAGAACGGGTAGGCCGCGCCCGCGAGGTTGGCCGTCAGGTCCGAGAGGATGACGAGCATGCTGTCGAGGTCGCCCGCCCGCCCGGAGTTTATCATGATCTGGACGGTCGCGACCGCGAACCACAGCGCGACGACCGCTGGCAGTATCTTCCAGAACGTCTCCGTCCACGACTCCCGGATACCTTCGCGGTCCATCCCGTGCAGGCCGTAGGTGACGACGCTGACGACCACGAAGATGGCTCCCGGCAGGTAGAGCGTCCGGAACGACCCGGACAGACCCTGGACGCCGAGGATGTTCGTCCACGCGATGACGAGGTTGGCCTGGAGAAAGTCCTGGAGGGGACTCCAGACTCGCGTGACGACGAGCAGCGCGGCGGTCAGGATGTAGGGTAGCCACGCCATCCCGAGCGACATATCGCGCCCGGGCGTGGCCTCGACCGTGCCGCCGTCGGCGGCGACCGTCCGGTCCCCGGACGTGCTCTCGCCGGGTTCGATGTCGCCGACCCAGTGCTCCGGCCAGCTCTCGCGGGGCCCGAAGTCCCACTCCTCCTCGGGGAGCAGGTAGCCCGCCCGCAGGACAGCGGCGGTGACGAACAGTCCGACCATCGCCCCGATCAGCGCCGGGAACGTCGGTCCCAGGAAGTAGGCGGTCAGCCAGTACGGGATCGCGAAGGCCGCCCACGCGAACGTCGTCAGCGGGAGCACCTTCAGTGCCGGGCGGATGGACCGCTCCTCACCGAAAAAGCGGGTCATCATCGCGACGCCGATGAACGGCAGGACGATGCCGACGACGGCGTGGATCGACGCCGCCCACAGTGCCACGTCGGCGACGTACTCCGTGACGGTCAGTCCCTGTGCCTGGATCGCGGAGTCGATCGCCGTGTTCTGGCTGAACACCTCTTCGAGCCCGATGATCAGGGGAGTCCCGACGGCGCCGAAGGTGATCGCCATCAGGTTGCCCGTGAGCGCGATCACGACGGCCGCCATCGGCGGGAACCCGAGTCCCACGAGGAGAGGGCCGACGATGGCCGCGGGCGTACCGAACCCGGCCGCGCCCTCGATGAACGACCCCATGAGGAACACGAGCAGGACGACCTGGACACGGCGGTCGTCGCTGATCGACGAGAAGCCGTCGTTTATCACGTCGAACGCGCCGGACTGTTTCAGCGTGAACAGCAACAGGATCGCGCCGAAGACGATCCAGAGGATCTCTGTCGCGGTGAACACCCCGGCGATCGTCGCCGCACCGATGAGTTCCGGACTCATGTTCCAGCCGACGTACCCGACGACGACGGCGATAAGCCACGCCACCGGCATCGTCCGCGTCGCCGGCTGGTAGAGGATGACCATCAGCACCGTGATGGCGACAAGCGGTGCGACCGCCATCGCCACCAGCGCCGCGTCAGCCATGTCGCCCTCCCGCCGCGAGACGTCTCGAATCACGCGATTTCGGGTCTCTCTGCCCCGTACCAGTCCGCCCGCCGATCCGTTTTTCGTACCCGACTGGATCTGGCATGGGTCGAACATCAGACTGCGAGTATTTATACTTACTGTCGGTTCCTTCCCGTCGGGAATCGCCTCACCGGCCGGGTCGCTCACTTCGGATATTCTGGCTGTACCGGCCACAACTTCGGGTCGATGGGCTCTGAGTCGAGAAGTTCGTGAGAGAGGCAGTCTGCCGGAAGGCGATCGTCTGACGGCCCCCGATGCCGGGGATCCATTCGAGTGAACAGGTAGAAACACGAGTTTACTCGGGATTCACTCCAGTGAATCGAGCGGCTCAGAATCCTGGTGGTGGACATCCCGGGCGGAGCGGTGTGAGAACTCCGCGGGGCCTCTAGCGACCCCGCGGCCGCTCGTCGGTCGCGATCGCGTACACCTCGTAGGCGAAGACGGCGAGGACGAGCAGGACGTTCGTCCACACGAACACAGTGAAGGCGGTCGCGCCGAGCGTCATCGCTCGGTCACCTCCCTGTGTTCGACACCCTCCGGAGTTTCACTGCTGCCGTCCGGCACAGGGTCGTCGAGACGCCCGATCTCGCTGTCGAGTCGTTCGAGGTCGAACCCCGCCGGCGATGTGCGTGCGAGAACGAGCGCGAGGACGCCCGAGACCGCGAGCGCGCTCAGGAACGATCCGAAAAAGGAAGGATCCGGCAGCAGGCTCGCGAGTCCGAGGGTGGTGAGGAGGCCGGCCGCGGGCGGGAAGAGCGCCCCGCCGACGAGGAGGCCGGCGACGCTGGAGACGAGCATCGCCGGACCGGAGGGGCGGGTCGAGTAGAGCCCGTAGAGCAACGGGACGAACGTCGCAGTCGCGAGCAGGTCGGCGGTGAAGAATATCTGCAGGACGCTGTACCCCTGCGCGCCGACGACGGTCGCGGCCAGCGCGACGAGAACGGTCAGTGCTCGCGCGGCCAGCGTCAGCGTCTCGTCGTCCGGGTCGGCGAGGAGTCGGCGCAGATCCGCCGTCGCCACGCTCGCAATGGCGTTGAACAGGGTGTCGGCCGTACTCACAACCAGCAGGACGGCGATCAGCACGACCGCGAGGGTGACGGGGTCGGAGAAAGACGCGTTCACGACGAGGAAAAAGGCGATATCGGCGTTGTAGCCCGCACCCGACGTGACCAGTTCCTCGAGCCCGGTCGCCGCGAGGCCGAACAGCCCGGCCGTGACGACCATCGGCAGGACGGCGACCGCCGCGACGAGAAACGAGCGGTGAACCGACTCACTGTCGGACCCGGCGTAGATGCGCTGCCACCAGGCCTGGTTGAGCATCTCCGCCCCCAGGACCGCCACGACGACGTACGCGCCGAAGCGGAGTCCGGGGACGAAGCCGGGGTTCAACAGCGAGGTATCGGTCGCGACGACCGTCTCGTGGACGGTCCCGGGACCGCCCAGCGAGAGGATGGCGGCGCCGAATCCCACCGCCAGCAAGGGGAGGAGCACGAGCGTCTGGACGGTGTCGGTGAAGAGACTCGCCTGCAACCCGCCGTAGGCCGTGTAGGCGAGAACGGACCCGCCGATAACAGTGGCCGTCTGCCAGAGCGGGACGCCTGCGACGAGTGCGAGTGCACCGGTGATGCCGGTCATCTCCGCCGCGAGGAAGACGAACATGTACGCGACGCTCACGAGCAACACGTAGACGTACATCCCCGGCCCGTAGCGGGCGTAGGCGTACTCGGTTATCGAGTGTCCCTCCGGGATGTACGCCCTGATTCGCGGGCCTACCCGGGCGTAGGCCACGAGCGGGACGGCACTGCCGACTCCGTAGCCCACGAGTGCCGAGAGGCCGCCGAACGCCGCCGCGGCCTCGGCCGGGCTGAACAGTATCCACGCGCCCATACTCGAGGCGACGAGCGTCGCCGTCAGACGACCGCCGCCCGTCGAATCCCGCGCCGAGATGTAGTCCTCCGCGCCCCCGACGCGACCCCTGGCGTACCACGTTCCCAGCGCCGCGAACGCGGCGAGCGTCACCACCGTCGCTCCCAGCGCGACTGTCGCTGTCACCATACCCGGATCGACCGACTGCTTCCTGATATATCTTGGTGGTAAAACTCGGTTGTACAGCGGGTGACGGGGCCGGGGTCAGCGACCGCGTGACGGGAAACGAATTTCAGCGTTGATTCCTGGGGGTTCGAGTTTAAATACGTGGATCGGGAAGTCAGGGCAACGACAGGCCGGGACGGCCGAGTGAGACACATGGCAGGCGAGCAGACGGACGGCGGTGCCCTGGGGTCGGTCCAGGCGTGGCTCTCGCGTGCCGCCGCCGCCGTCACGGGCTCTCGGGTCCACGTCCCCGACTACGACCCCGGGCGTCACGGTCGACTCGTCGGGCCGCCCGCGCTGGGCGACCGCGAGGAGGTCGAGCGCTACTGGCTCAACGCCCCCTTCGCCTACGCTTCGCTCACCTACGACGACGAGACCGACGAGCACCGCTACGAGGTGGTCGAACCGAGTCTCGACGACGTCGAGATCGACCTCCTGGCGCGCCTCTTCCGGGACATCCGCGACCCGCTGCTCTACCGCGAGGACGTCGCCGAGGACTCCGGCGAGGCGCTCCGGGAGGAACTCCGCCAGCGCCTCGAGGAGTACGGCGTCGACGTTCCCACCGAATCGTTCTACCGGCTCTACTACTACCTCTACCGGTCGTTCCTGGGCTACGGCAAACTCGACCCGATAATGGGCGACCCCGGCGTCGAGGACGTCTCCTGTGACGGGCCGGACCTGCCCGTGTTCGTCTACCACGAGGACTACACAGACGTCGAGACGAACGTCGCCTTCGACCCGGACGAGCTCGACGACTTCGTCATCCACCTCGCCCAGCGCTCGGGCCGCCACGTCAGCGTCAGCGACCCGGTCGTCTCCACCACGTTGCCCGACGGCTCCCGGATCGAACTCGCTCTCGGCGAGGAGGTTACGCCCCGGGGCTCTGCCTTCACCATCCGGAAGTACGCCGACGAGCCGTTCACGCCCATCGACCTGCTGGAGTACGGCACCTACGACGTGTCGATGCTCGCGTTCCTCTGGCTCGCCATCGAGAACAACAAGTCACTGATCTTCGCCGGCGGCACGGCGGCGGGCAAGACCACCTCGATGAACGCCGTCTCGATGTTCGTCCCACCGCGCTCGAAGGTCGTCACTATCGAGGACACCCGCGAACTCTCGCTGTATCACGACAACTGGCTCTCCTCGGTCACGCGAGAGCGGATGGGCGGCGGCGACATCACGATGTACGACCTCCTGCGGTCGTCGCTGCGCCACCGCCCCGAGTACATCATCGTCGGCGAGGTGCGCGGCGAGGAGGCGATCACGCTCTTCCAGGCGATGAACACCGGCCACACGACGTTCTCGACGATGCACGCCGACTCCGTCCAGACCGCCATCAACCGCCTGGAGAACGAACCTATCAACGTTCCCCGACCGATGGTGCAGTCGCTCGATCTGCTCTGCGTGCAGGTGCTCACCCGTTCGGGCGGCCAGCGCGTCCGCCGCTCCCGAACTATCTCCGAGATCGAGGGGATCGACCAGCGGACGGGCGAACTGGACTATTCCAACGCCTACGAGTGGGAGAGTGACGACGACTCCTTCCGGAGTTCCAGCAGCGACCTGCTCGACGAGATCCGCGAGGAGCAGGGCTGGAGCCAGGGCGAGTTGCGCCGCGAACTCCGGAACCGCCGGCGCTTTCTCACCTACCTCTGGGAGGAGGACGTGCGCGACTACCGCCGCTTTACGGCGATGATCAACAAGTACTACGCCGACCCCGAGGAGGTCGTTGCGATGGTCGAAGACCACGGGGTCGAACCCGACACGGCCGACGAACTCGCATGACGCCGTCCCTGCTCGTCCCGGCCCCCGCTCTCCCGTCCCTTCCGGGCCTCGCTCTCCCGTCCCATCCAGCCTTCGCTCACCCCTCGCTTCCCGGTCTCGCTTTACTCACCCCACTGCAGGTCGCGGAGATGAATCCCCTGGGGCTGGTGCCGCTCGTCCTCGCGTTCGCCCTCGCAGGGTTCGTCTGGCTCTCGGCCACGAACCGTCGCGTCGAGACGGCGCTGACCCGGATCGCGCGCCGGTACTTCGGCCGCTACGTCTCCGACGAGCACCCGGAACGGACCCGCCAGCTCCGGGCCGCGTTCGTCGCCGAGACCTACCGGTCCTACGCCGCCAAGACGTATCTCGTGACCGCACTCGCCGCGCTGGTCGGCAGCGTCGTCGGCGTCTACGTCGTCGGTGCCACCCTGCTCGTCCTCCCCGCGGTGGGCGACTTCATCAACCAGTTGCCCGACGCCATCGCGAACTCGCTGGGCCGGCCGGAACTCGAACCCGAACTCGGGCCCCGCCAGGTGTTCGCCGTCGTCACTGCCGGTGGCGTGGTCAGCGGCATCGTCACCGCCGGTGTGACCTACTGGTACCGCTGGGAGGCACCGAAGAACAGAGCCGAGGTGCGCCGTCGCGGCATCAACGAGGGACTCCCCCGGACGGTCGCGTTCGTCTACGCCCTCTCCCGTGGCGGGATGGCCGTCCCGAAAGTGATGCGGAGCCTCTCGGACAACCGCGCGGTCTACGGCCACGGCGCCGACGAGATCAGCGTCGCCGTCCGCGAGATGGACCTCTTCGGCCGGGACATCATCACCGCGGTGCGACACGTCTCCGAGCGGACGCCCAGCGAGCAGTTCAAGACGTTCTCGGAGAACCTCGCGAGCGTCCTCCAGAGCGGCCAGGACCTCTCGCAGTTCCTCCGGGACCAGTACGAACGCTACAGCGAGCAGGCCCAGGACCGCCAGGACGAGATCCTCGAACTGCTCGCGACCATCGCCGAGGCCTACGTCACGGTGCTGGTCGCCGGCGTCCTCTTTCTGATGACCATCCTGCTCGTCTTCGGCCTGACGACGACGAACACGCTGAACTTTCTCCGCCTGCTCACGTACCTGCTGATCCCGCTCGCGAACCTGCTCTTTATCGTCTACCTCGACGGCAAACTCGACCTCCTGGGAGTCTCTCGCGGGAGCGACACCGGCCCCCTCGAGACGACGCTCTCCGACGGGCGAGTCCCCGACGACATTCGTTCGACAGACGAGTCGGCCCGGGCGGAGACGGCCGACGCGACGGCGGGGTCGGGGAACGGGGCGACAGTCGCCCGGTCCGACGGCGGCCCGGCCAGTGCGGAATCCGCACTCGACCCGTCGGCCGACCGCACGGGAGCGCCGCCGGCCGTCGACGACCCGACGACCCGACCGGACCCGGGAGAGAGCCGCAAGCGCCTGGCGGTCTACGACTATCTCGCCGCGGTCAAACGGGTGGCGAGCGACCCCGTCGAGACGGTGCTGTGGAACCCGACGAGCCTGCTGTATCTGACGGTGCCGCTGGCGCTCGTATGGATCTGGCTCCGCGGGCCGGCCGCGGTCACGCCGACGGGTATCGACCCCCGTCTCCTCGACGACGTGCTCATCCAGGCGTTTCTCTTCGCCGTCGGCACGTTCGCCGTCGTCTGGGAACTGTACAGTCGCCGCGTCCGACGGATGGAGGAAGCTCTTCCCGAGTTGCTCGGCCGTCTCGCGAGTCTCAACCAGGCTGGGATGTCCGTCGTCGAGAGCGTCGAGCGCGTCCGCGAGAGCGACCTCGGGCGGCTTTCGATGGAGGTGGACCGCATCTGGCGAGACCTGGAATACGGCGCGACCGTCGACGACGCGTTCCGCCGCTTCGGCCTCCGCGTCCGGACCACCGCCACGACGCGCGTCGTCACACTCCTGACCAACGCGCTGCGGGCCAGCGGGAACATCGCGCCGATCCTCCAGATCGCCAGTGACCAGGCCGAGTCCGAACTGAAACTCCGGCGGCGGCGCCGCCAGCAGATGCTGACCTACCTCGTCGTCATCTACATCTCGTTTCTGGTCTTCCTTGTCATCATCGTCGCCGTCCAGGAGGTGCTGGTGCCGAGTCTACCCACCGACGTGCCCGTCCCCTCGGCGGAGGACACCCGCCGACTCGGCGTCGGCGGCGGACAGTTCGCCCGCTTCGCCGAGGTCGACAAGGCAGCGTACACTCTCGTGTTCTTCCACACGGCGCTCATCCAGGCGGTTCTCTCGGGATTCATCGGCGGCCAGATCGGCGAGGGGTCGCTGAAAGACGGGGCCAAACACGCGACGATCATGCTCGGGACGGCCTACGTCGCCTTCCTCCTGCTCTCCTCGGCGGTCGCGACGGTCACGTTCACCGACCAGACAATGCAGGGCGACAGCGTCGTCGTCGACTCCGTCTCGATGTCCGACGGCGGGTTCGTGGTCGTCCACGCCCGCGACGCCGACGGGGCTGTCGTCGGTCACAGTCGCTACCTCGACTCCGGTACCCACGAGGCCGTCACGATCCAGCTGGACGGAACCTACGCCGACGAGATGGAACTGTTCGCCGTGACCTACCTCGACAGCGACGGCGACGGCCAGTTCGACGCGCCGCCGGGCGAGAGCGCCGACCAGCCCTACATCGGGACCGGGTCCCGCGTCTTCGACAGGGCGACCGTCACGACGCGTGACGCGACCACCGACTCGCTCCGGTCCCCCGCCGCCGGTCCCGGTCCGTTACACGGTCACAGACTCGTCGACTCGACCGTCCCCTGACCGTCACGGGTCACTGTGCTTCTCGGTCACCCTCGTCGTCGGCGACGCCTGCTCCGCTCATGACCGAGACCAGTTCCGTCCGCCACTCCTGGAGCGATTCGATCTCCGCGTCGACACGCCCGAGTTCGGCCTCGAGGTCGGCGACCGCGCTCTCGACGTCCCCGACACCGGCCGCCGTCCTGTCGACGGTCTGTCTCGTCCGGTCGAGTTCCGTCCGGAGGTCGCCGACCTCGTCACGGACCGCGCCGACCTGAGAGCGGATCTCGTCGACCTCGTCACGGGTATCCGTGATCAGTTGCTCACCGGTCCCGTTCTCGTCGAGGAACGCCTCCAGCGCGTTCGCGTAGGCCAGCACCTCGTCGACGTCTTGCTGGAGTTTCTCGACGCGGGCGGCGAGCGACCCCGACTCGTCGTCGAACAGTGCCGCCCGCAACCGCGCTACGTCTTCCCCGGGGACGGTCCCGGCTTCGAGTTCGTCGGCGAGTCGCTCGACGACCGACTCGCTCGCGCCCTCCGTGTCGACCGTCGAACTGTCACTGTCGGTCGAGGATTCTCCGTCGGTCGGACTCTCGCCGTCCGTCGCGGAGGTCACTCTCGCTCACCCTCACTGGGGGTCGTCCCGCCGTCGGTGGCCTCTGCACGCGGGTCCCGCAGGTCGAGGACCGGGTTCTCGATGAGCGTGGCGTCGGTCTCGACGACCGGCTTGGAGAACTCTGATTCGGCCTCGGACACGGGAACATCGCGGAGTCGATACAGCGTCTGGCAGGTCTCGCTGGGCGTGAGTTCGCGCTCGAAGACGATCCGTTCGCCCTCGACCGTCCAGTCGCCTAGGCCGTAGTCGACGTGGAAGTCGATGGCAGTCGGATCGCCGCCGGGAACCCGGTCGATTAGCGCCACGGTGACCGGCTCACCCCGTTGAGATTCGACGTCGTACGTCACGACCGGCGGCCCGGTGCCACCCCGCTGCAACCGCCGGGTCACACACACGCCGTCCGCGAAGACCGACTGCAGGTCGATGGTTCGCATCTGTTGGTCCCACCCATTACCCCACAGTGTCTGCACACACTTATCCACGTGATAGTGTGTTCAGAGGATGAAACCACCGATGTGTATTTATATCGGTACAAAAGTGCCATGACTGGCCAACGTATCACCACTTATAGTTTTGATCACGGAAGGCAGGTCGGTCGAGCGCGCATCACCCGGGATGTGGGGGTTTCGGAGCGAGTGGCGCCGGAGATAGGGGGGTTTAGGACCGGGCCACGCATACGACCGCTCGAATGGAGTTCGACACGTTCGCCGGGTACGCCCACGAGGCAGAGGCCGCGAGCGCCGACCACGCGATCCGCGGCCACGTGACCGACCTCTTGCTCGAGGCGGGTCCCGATCTGCCCGTCGTCGCCCGCTACGTCCAGGGTCGGGTGTTCCCGGCCCACGATTCGACGAAACTCGACGTCGGTCCCGCGCTCTGTTACGCGGCGGTCGCGAAAGCCGCCGGCCGGAACGTCGGCGCCGACGACGTCGAGGCCCGCGTCGCCGAGGTCGGCGACGTCGGCGAGGTGGCAGCGAGTTACGACTTCGGCAGTCAGCAGGGACTCGGCGCGTTCACGGGCGGCGGTGCGGGCGAGAGTGACACCGACCCGCTCACGCTCGCCGACGTCGACGACTCGCTCCGCGAACTGGCGGCCGTCGAAGGGGCAGGGTCCGAGGACACGAAACGCGACCTTCTCTTCGGACTGTTCAACCGCGCGGACGACGACGAGGCGCGCTACCTCGCCCGACTCGTCCTCGGCGAGATGCGTATCGGGGTCGGCGCAGGTACGGTCAGGGACGCCATCGCAGACGCCTTCGAGGTGCCGGCCGACCGCGTCGAGCGCGCGCTCCAGGTCACGAACGACCACGGCCAGGTAGCCGTCGTCGCCCGCGACGAGGGCGAAACTGGCCTGGATTCGCTGGGGCTCGAGGTCGGGCGGCCGGTCGACGCGATGCTCGCACAGGCCGGCACAGTCACCGAGGCGCTGGACGACTGGGACCGGGCGGCAGTCGAGTGGAAGTACGACGGCGCCAGAGTACAGGTCCACTACGACGGCGAGGCCGTCGCGCTCTACTCCCGGAACATGGAGGAGGTCACCGAACCGCTGCCCGAAGTCGTCGAGTTCGTCGAGCGCGCACTCGACGACCCGGCGATCCTCGACGGCGAGGTCGTCGCGGTCGCCGACGACGGGTCGCCCCTGCCCTTCCAGGAGATCCTCCGGCGCTTCCGCCGGAAACACGACGTCGCGAAGGCCCGCGAGGACGTCACGGTCGGGTTCCACGCCTTCGACTGCCTGCACGCCGACGGGAGGGACCTGCTCGAAGACCCCCTCACGGAGCGCCACGAGCGACTGACCGACCTCCTGGACGGCGACACGGACGCTGTCTCGGACCTCGTGGTCGAGGAGCGCGCCGACGCCATCGAGGCCGTCGAGAGCGAGGCGCTCGCGGCGGGCCACGAGGGGATCATGCTCAAGAACCCGGAGTCGGCCTACACCCCCGGCCGCCGCGGGAAGAACTGGCTCAAGCGCAAACCCGACGTCGAGACGCTGGACCTGGTCGTGACGGGAGCCGAGTGGGGCGAGGGGCGCCGTGCGAACCTGCTGGGGACCTTCCTGCTGTCGGTGCGCTCGGGTGACGGCGACAGTGGGACCGGCGCGACTGCCGACCGCGGCGACGGGTTCGAGGCCATCGGCAAGGTCGCCACGGGGGTCACCGACGAGGAACTCGCCGAACTCACCGACCTGCTGGAGGTGCACGTCCGGAGCGAGGACGGCGCCGACCTGGACATCGAACCGGCCGTCGTCTTCGAGGTCGGGTACGAGGAGATCCAGCCCTCGCCCACCTACTCGTCGGGCTACGCGCTCCGGTTCCCGCGCTTTCTCGGCGTCCGCGACGACAAGGACCCCGCCGACGCCGACTCACTCGAGCGAGTCGAACGACTGGCCGACCGGCAGTAGCGGGTTCGTCGTGGGCACCGGCCCAGACGGTCCGGCCGAACCGGGGAGACTGACCGATACCCACACGATTATGCTCGCCACCGAGGGAGTATCGGGTATGACAGTACGCCACGACGGACTCGAACTCGACTGGTTCGGCTACGCCACCCTCCGCATCGAGGGCAAAGACGCCGTCGTCTACACCGACCCCGGCCGGTACGGCACCCTAGACGGCACCTGGGCGGAGCAGTACGGCGGGGCCGACCACCCCAGTCCCGACGCCTACGACGCACAGGACGGCGACGTCGTCCTCGTCACGCACGACCACCACTACGATTCGGACGGTGTGCGCCGCGTCGCCAGCGACGACGCCACGGTCCTGGTCTACGAGGCCGTCGACGCCGAACGGATCAACGACGGTGGCCGTGACGTCGAATCGCCCGAGGACCTGCCCTACGACGTCCAGCGTGTCGCCTACGGCGACGACCTCACCGTCGCGGGCGTCGACGTCTCTGTGGTCGCGGCCTACAACCGCGAGGACGGCCCCCGCGCCGACGAGGATGGCAACGTCACCCACCCCTACGAGTTCGGCTGTGGCTTCGTCGCCACCGTCGACGGGACGCCCTGTTTCTGGCCGGGTGACTCCGACGTGGTCGACGAACACGAGGGACTCGACGTCTCGCTGCTCGCGCCCTCTATCGCCCAGAGCTTCACGATGGACCGCCACGACGCCGCCGGCCTCGCCGCGGACCTCGACCCCGACCTCGTCCTCCCCATCCACTACAACACGTTCCCGGATCTGGAATCCGATTCGGGTGCGTTCGCCGCGGACGTCGCGAAGCGGTCCGTTCCCGTCGTCCTCGACGAGAACTGACGCGCGACCGGCCGACGACTCCTGCCGGCCGACTTCCTGACCCGGGACAGCGTCGCTTCTCACCGTGACCCGGGACGGCGTCGCTTCCGCGCCACCGGCGCACGTGCACACAACCGTCGCGAGCGACGTAGCCTCTTGTCACCCAGCGCCGTCGTCCCGTCCATGGCGACAGAGACCCGTTCCGTTCGAACCGTACAGAACCCGTTCGCCCGCCTGCAACACGGCGTCGCCGGCGGCCTCCTCGCCGGCGTGGTCATGGGCGCTCTCGTGCAGGTCGTGATGGGCCAGATGACCGCCATCGGCGCGCTCTACACGCTCGGCGAGCCGAGTCTCACCGTCGGCTGGGTGGCCCACCTCTTCCACAGCGCACTGTTCGGCGCGCTGTTCGGCGTCGCCGCCGGCCCCACGCGCGTCTCCCGGCTGGTGTCGGGCTATCCCGCAGGGGTAGTGAGCGGTGCCGCCTTCGCCAGCGCTCTCTGGGCAGTCAACATCGTGATCGTCTGGCCGCTCTGGCAGAACTCCGTGGGACTGGGCGTCGCCGCGCCGCCGGTCCCGAACCTCTCGGTCCAGCCGCTGGTCGGCCACGTCGTCTACGGGGCGATTCTGGGGCTGGTGGTCGTCGCGCTCTCGTCGAAATCCAGTGGGTCGGCGTGAACTACAGCACGCCCATCGCCTCGAGCCGCTCGGGCAGGTACGTGTCGGTCACGAAGTCCAGGCCGTAGGAGGCCAGACTCTGCTGTTCGGACTTCTTCTCGATATCGAGCTGGAGCTCGATCTGTTCCTCCCAGTAGTCGGTCTGGAACCGCGGGTCCTCCAGTTCCGACTCCAGAGCGTTGACGTCCGAGTCGCTGAGCGGGTCCGTCGGGAGGTCGTACTCGACGATGTCCTCCGGCTGGATACCGACGTAACGGGCCTCGGGCGTCGCGAGGTACTCGGAGAGGTGTGCGCTCTTGATAGAGCCGTACGCGACGGAGCTGTAGATGCGGTACGACCACGGGTCACCGTCGGCGAACACCGTCACGGGGAGGTCGAGTTCGTCGTGCAGGCGCTTGGTGAGCCGACGGGTCGCCCGCGCGGGCTGGCCCTTGAGGTGGACGATCAGCGCGTCGTAGTCCTCGTCGAAGCCGTTCTCGACGAGCCGGTCGCGCATACCACCGGTCTCCACGCAGAGGACGAACTCCGCGTCGGTCTCGAGGAACTCGATGGTGTCGGGGTTGTTGGGGATCTGGTAGCCCCCCTCGCCGACGTCCTCCTGGCAGTGGATCTCCCGCTCGCCGCGACGGGTCTGCTCCCGTATCTCCAGCGGTCCCATGACGGTCGCCCCGGATTCCTCGGGGCGCATGTGGAAATCCTCGCGGCGGGCACCGGAGACGATCTCCAGGTCCTCGATGAGCTGGTTGGACTCGTCCTGGTCGTTGAACTGCGCCTCGTCCAGGTCCCACGACTCCGAGAGGTAGTACAGCTCCCGCAGCGTCGAGGAACGGTCCTGGTCTAGCTGGTTGGCGAGGAATTCGATGGTGTATATCGACTTGAGGAGCTTCTGCGCTCCCGAGATCGACTTCGCACTCCGGGTGCTGGTCCGGTCGCCGTACACCCAGACGTTCTTGTCCTCGTCGTACTCGATGTTGGACTTGGTCCGGGTGGGAATTTTCATCCGGGGCACGTCGCCGGCGGCGAACTGGTCGTAGAACTCGGCCGCCAGGTCGATGAGCTGTTCGCGCGTCTCTTCGTCCGTCGCTTCGAGGCCGTCGCCGTCGGGTGTGTCTGTGCTCATGCGTTCACCGTGAGTTTCTCCGATTCGATACCGTCCACCGACACGTCGAAACTGGCGTCACCGACCACGTCGTAGGACAGCGTCGCCGTCTCGCCCGCCGGCACCGACACCGACCACTTGACGAACCACTCGCCCTCCATCTCGACGACGCTGGCGTCGCCGTTCTCCAGTGCGGGTTCGCTCCCGCCGACGATCTCGGTGAGTTCCAGGTCGGCGCTCCGGTCGGAGTTGTTCTCGACTACGAGGCGGACGGTGTCGTCCTCGAACTCGCGCTCGACGAGGACGTTGTTCATGATCCGGGCCAGCGAGTCGTCGATGTTCAACTCGTCGCGGCCGGTCACCTCCGTCAGTTTCTCCGCCATCTCCGGCAGGATGGTCGCGAGTTTGTCCTGTTTCTTCCGGCGCTGTTGCATCGACCGCCGCTTCTTGAGGAAGGACTTGAGTTCGCGGGCCGCCTCCCGCACCGCGAGTTCGATCTCCGACTCGAGTTCGGGGATGTTCGCCACCGCGTCCTTGGACTCGCTCGTGAACGGGACGTTCGTCGAGGCGATGTGGACCATGATGACCGCGGCGTCGGTCGGGATGCCCGACCCGCCGGGCTGGTTGAGGTTGTAGTTGCGCCAGTTGATCGACTTGACGACGTCCGTCGTCGCACACGCCCCTCGCTGGTAGACCAGCGGGACGCGGTTGGCGAACCGCATGACCTCCGCCGAGGACCCCTCTTCGAGTTCGCCGCCGTAGGCGATGCCGGCCTCGACGATGAACGGGTCGCCGCCGTGGACCGAGGCGTCACGCGTCGACGCCGCGTAGAACTCGGCGTCGAACTCCTTTTTGAGTCCCTCCTCGATGAGATTCGCCGTGATCGGGGCCAGGCAATCGGTGGGGGGCGCGATGATATCGGTCGCGCGCATCGCCTCCAGCAACTCGCTGGCGGTGTCGCGGTCGTTCGCGGTCTCTGTGACTTTCGGCGGGTCGTCCGGGACCCCGACGGCCGCGTCCCAGAGCGCCTCGACGACGTTCTCTCTGGCCGTGTCGCCGAACGTGGCGTCGTCGTACTCCTCGGTCGCGTCCGCGGACCGGCGG
>Ga0207770_100121_pt1 | contig 66988 bp, 58 predicted proteins | sample A23E2SouthBayCA_FD_187729 | JGI IMG/M metagenome (GOLD analysis project Ga0207770, IMG submission 187729) | Aerobic enrichment media microbial communities from Eden Landing Ponds, California, USA - A23 E2 (SPAdes) | ecosystem: Environmental > Aquatic > Marine > Unclassified | place: Emeryville...
AAGACCTGGAGCCTGTTTTCGATGGCCGACGGCCACGAAGAGGTGGAGGCGCAGGTCAACGAGCTGTTGGAGAAGTTCCGGCTCGGAGACGCGGCTGACACCGTCGCCGAGGAACTGCCCCACGGTGACCGGAAACTGCTCGACGTGGCGATGTCGTTCGGTCTCGACCCGGACTATCTCCTGCTCGACGAGCCGACCTCGGGCGTGTCGACCCGCGAAAAGGAGTACGTGATCGAAACGATTGTCGAGGTCGGCCGGGCGGAGGGCGTGACGACAGTGACCATCGAGCACGATATGGACATCGTCACGGAGTACGCCGACCGCGTCGTCGCCCTTCATCAGGGGGCTGTCCACGGGGTCGGCCCGCCGACGATGCTCGAAACCGACGACGAACTCCGGCGGCTCCTCCTGGGGGTGGGCGAGGATGAGTAGCGAACCGCTGCTGTCCGTTCGCGGGCTCAACGCCGCTGTCGAGGGGTTTCAGGTGACCGAGGATATCGACCTCGACGTGAACGCCGGGGAGGCGGTCGGCCTCGTTGGCCGCAACGGGGCCGGCAAGACGAGTACCTTCCGGGGAATCATGGGTTTGACACCGGTCTGGAGCGGCTCAGTCAGGTTCCGCGGCGAGGAGCTGACCAGCATTCGCTCGGAGCTGATTCCCAAGCGGGGCATCGGTTACCAGCCCGAAGACCGGAAGCTGTTCACCGGGATGACCGTCGACGAGAACTTCCGCCTCCCGATCTGGACCAGCGGGAAAGCCCGCGGTATCGACGACGAGGACGCGGTCATCGAGAGCGTCTACGACGTGCTCACCGAACTCGATGAGCGCCGGGATGCGAAAGTCCAGAACCTCAGCGGCGGCCAGGCGAAGATGGTCGCCATCGGGCGGGCGCTGGCGCTCCAGCCCGATTTGCTCATCCTCGACGAGCCGCTGGAAGGGTTGGCTCCGGTCGTCGTCGAGAGTCTCAAACGCTACATCCGGGCCATCAACGACCGAGACATCGCAGTCCTCATCGCAGAGTCCAACGTCACACACGTGCCTGAGGTCGTTGACCGTCTCTACGTCATTGAGCGTGGAGATATCGTCGCCAGCGGTGACCCGGAAGAGCTGGCGGCCGACGAGGACATCCAGAAACTGATGCAGGGTAGCGGAGCGGAGTAGCAGCACACAGCCCCAACCGCTGCTCTCACTCGGTCACGTCGTTCATCGCCGTCGTGACGCGGTCGAGTATCTTCCGCTGACTGCGCCGGAGGTTCTTCGAGATAGCCATCTTGGACACGTCGAACTCTTCGGCAAGTGATGACAGGGTCGCGTCCCGCGGCGTGTCGAAGTAGCCGCCTTCGACGGCCTTCTCCAGCGTGTTTCGCTCTACTTCCGAGAGTTCCCGACAGCCATCGACCAGCCGCTTCGCCGAGTCGATGTTCTGTAGCAGGTCGTAGTAGTCCTCCAGATCGACCGATTCGCGGGACCTGATAGTGTAGTCATTGTCGCGCTCTAGTTCAGACAGGGTCCCTTCCGCGACGCGTTCGGTGTCGAAGCCAACGTGCCAGATTTCCGACCCGTCACGGATGCGGAACGGGCCGGTGATGTAGCCACTGTGGTCGCGGATGACGCTCATCGCGTTCGTCTCATCGATGCGCGAGCGGATGAGCGCCAGGTCGCCCTTCCGGCGGAGAAGCTGATAGGACTCCATGTGGTCGTGCGTCTCCAGTGCGTTCAGCCCGCGGTCCAGCTCTTCCCGGTCCGCGCCGTTGACCATGATCCGTGTCTCCAGCTCCCGCTCGACAGGGTGGAAATCCCACTGCTTGGCCAGAAACGACACCTCGTAGTCCCGTGTCGTGTCGATGTACGGACAGTCGTACTGGACCATATCCATCTCGAGCGATATCATGAACAATCAATCATGTTGAACTCTCTTAGTGATTGCCTCTCCGCTAGATCGTCTCCAGTCTCAATCACGCCGCAAACCCTTTTGACTGCGGCAGTCAAGTTTAGAGCATGTACGTCCGGGATGCGAAAAACCGCGAGGAAGTCTGGTTGCTCGACCGTATCGAAGAGATGGGGCTGGACGAGACGGCTTTTAGATCCCGGGACTACGTCGTCGCTATCGACGAGGAGAGCCACGAGAAGGCCGGCTTCGGCCGCATCCGTATTCACAAGGGCGGCGACGAGCCAGTCTGTGAACTGACCAGCATCGGCGTCCTGCCCGAATGGCGCAATCAGGGCGTCGGCGCACACGTCATCGAACGGCTGGTCGAGTACGCGGGCGACGAGGGGTTTGACACCGTCTACTCACTGACGAACGCCTCGGAATTTCTCGCGCAGTTCGGCTTCGAGCGCATCGAGCCGGCACAGCTCCCCGACGCGCTCCGGGGCCGGCTCGCGACCAAACAGGAGAACATCCAGCCGGACGCGGTGCCGCTCCGGGTGGCCGTTGACCGCTTCGAGGTGCCCGGCCACCTCCGCAAGCAGTTCAAGCAGGCCAGTGCCGGCGAGTCCGAGGTACCTGAGCCAGAGGAGGGTCCCGAGGACTTCGGCATCGACCCCGACGAAGCGACCTACAAGTACGACACGGGCGACTGATAATCTGCTGACGGCGGACTGATTATCTGATGTCGACGACTTCGATATCGAACACGAGCGTCTTGCCGGCCAACTCGTGGTTGAAATCCACCTCGACGGCGTCGTCTCGGACAGCAGTTACGTCCCCATGAAGCCCGTTTTCGGCCTCGACATGGGTTCCGACCTCCGGCTCTTTTCCGACCATACCCTCGAACGTTTCGGAGTCGTACTCGCGGACGCGGTCGGTCTGAAACTCACCGTAGGCTTTCGCCGGGGGTACCGTGATAGTGGCCTCCTCGCCCGCGACCATGCCGACGAGCGCCTCGTCAATTCCCTCAATGATCTCTCCTGCACCGACAGTGAAGGAAAGCGGTGCATACTCGCTCACATCGACGCCCTGTGCCTCGATGAGTCCGTGCTCCCTGGCGACTTCGGGACGTGACGTATCGAAGATGGTCCCGTCCTCGAAGCGGCCGACGTACTCGATGGTAACGCCGTCACCCGGTTCGATTGGCATACGCCCTCGGTAGATGGCGAAGATATAAACCCACCTCGGAACAGCGCGCCGCCATACCACGGCGAGACGCGTATTACAAATCGTGAAGGATTTAAGAACCCTTAAGCCTCCGCCGTCCGACAATCCGTCCATGTTTGACCCCGACGAGCTGGAGGAGATACAGGAGTCGAAGGCTCAGTGGGAGGAAGACGACGTCCAGCCCACCGTCGACCGCTTTGGCGAACGCAAGGAGACGTTCACCACGGACACCGAAGGTCACGAGGTAGACCGCCTGTACACCCCGGCCGACATCTCCGATCTCGACTACGAGGAGGACCTAGGGTTTCCCGGTCAGGAACCGTACACCCGCGGCGTGTATCCGACCGGCTATCGGGGCCGGCTCTGGACGATGCGCCAGTACGCCGGGATGGGGACTGCGACGGAGACCAACGAGCGGTTCAACTATCTGCTTGACCAGGGCCAGACCGGGCTGTCGATGGCGTTTGACCTCCCCACGCAGATGGGCTACAACTCCGACCACGCGATGGCCGCCGGCGAGGTCGGCAAAACCGGTGTCGCCATCGACTCGCTTGATGACATGGAAACCGTGTTCGACGGCATCCCGCTGGACGAGGTCTCGACGAGCATGACCATCAACGCCCCCGCGTCGGTGCTGCTGGCGATGTACATCGCCGTCGGCGACAAGCAGGGCGTCGACCGCGAGGAACTCCGCGGGACCATCCAGAACGACGTGCTCAAGGAGTACATCGCCCGGAACACGTTCATTTACCCGCCGGAGCCGTCGATGCGGCTCATCACCGACATCTTCGAGTTCTGTGCCGCCGAGACACCGAAGTTCAACACCATCTCCATCTCGGGGTATCACATCCGCGAGGCCGGCTCGACAGCCGCACAGGAAATCGCGTTCACCCTCGGTGACGGCATCGAGTACGTTGAGGCCGCTATCGAGGCCGGCCTTGACGTGGACGAGTTCGCCCCGCAGCTCTCCTTTTTCTTTGCCTCCTACAACAACATCTTCGAGGAGGTGGCGAAGTTCCGGGCCGCGCGTCGCCTCTGGGCGAAAATCATGGACGAGCGCTTCGACGCCCAGAACCCCAAATCAAAGCAACTGAAGTTCCACACCCAGACCGCCGGGTCGACGCTGACCGCCCAGCAAATCGAGAACAACGTCGTCCGCGTGTCCTACCAGGCACTCGCGGCGGTCCTCGGCGGGACCCAGAGCCTCCACACCAACGGCAAGGACGAGGCCATCGGCCTGCCGACCGAGCAGTCTGTCAGGACTGCGCTGCGGACCCAGCAAATACTCGCCCACGAATCCGGCGCGGCCGACACAATCGACCCGTTAGCCGGCAGCTACTACGTCGAGTCGCTGACCGACGAACTCGAAGCGGAGGCCCGCGAACTCATCGAGGAAGTCGACGAACGCGGCGGGATGCGCCGCTCCATCGAGGAGCAGTGGGTCCAGCGCCAGATTCAGGACGTGGCCTTCGAGCGCCAGCGCGAACAGGAAGCTGGCGACCGCATCATCGTCGGCGTCAACGAGTATCAGGTCGAGGAAGAGGGCGAGCAGGACATCGAGGAAGTCGACGAGGCCGTCGAACAGGCCCAGCAAGACAACGTGGCCACCGTCCGGGAGGAGCGTGACGACGAGGCAGTCGAGGCGAAACTCGACGCGCTCCGGGGGGCCGCCGAGGGCGACGAGAACGTCATGCCCTACATCATCGACGCCGTGAAGGTGTACGCCACGACCGGTGAGGTGTGTGACGTGCTCCGGGACGTGTTCGGCGAGTATCAGCCCGGTTCGTCGATGTAAGGTCAGTCGAACCGCGTGGCCGTCCTGTTTTCGAGCCATCTGTGCTCCCAGAATTATAAGCTACCCCGGTGTACGGCCGTCCATGCAATTCGACCACGCCGGTATCGCAACTGACGACGCCGCCCCGCTCGCGGAACTGTTCGCCGAGGCTTTCGGAACACCGGTCGTCCACGAGGAGACGTTCGACGGCCTGCAGGTGACGTTTATGGAGATGGGCAACGGGTACTTCGAACTGCTAGAACCGCTGCCGGACGCCGACGGCGCGATTCCCAGATACCTCGACAGCAACGGGCCGGGCATCCATCACGTGGCTCTGGAGACAGACGACATCGCCGCCGCGCTAGAGACGGTCAGGGATTGTGGGATCGACCTCATAGACGAGGAGCCACGGCCGGGCGCGTGGGGCCACGACGTGGCGTTTCTCCATCCGAAGACGACCGGCGGGGTGCTCGTGGAGTTAGTCGAACACTAATCGGCTTCTCGTCCCGGGCCCGGATTCATTCGTCGTCGAGAAACGTGGCAAACCGTTCTTCGGCACCGGGAGTCAGTCGCTCCGGGGGCTCCGCGAACCACGCCGCGCCGACGAGTTCCGATTCGTCCACATCAAGGCTTCCCTTCTTGTACTCCGCTTCGAGGTAGATGTCTAGCGTGTGCACCGACCCCTGCGCGTCAGTGTCGGGATAGTACTTCGAATGGACGACTTCCGCGACGCCGGTAACTGTGCAGCGGATGCCAGTCTGTTCGCTGACACGGCGCACAGCAGTCCCTTGGACTGACTCGTATTCGTCTCCTTTGCCGCCCCCCGGCAGCGCCCACATATCAGCGCCGCGGCCCAGCACCAGCAAGACCCGGTCGCGGGTGTCGCCGGCCGCCTGGTCGGGTATCTGGTCGCTCAGTTCCGGGAAATCGGTGCCATCACGCGTGACGAACACGACGCTGTTCCCGGAGTAGCCAGTCCCGCGGGTCGCAGCGAACACATCAGCGTATTCATCGGGCGATAGCTCGAAGGTCTCCTCGGTGACCGGCACCTTGTCGTAGGCCGCTTCCAGACTCGAAATACGTTCATCAACGTTCGTCTGATTGATTTTCTCCGTGAGGTTCGCATCTCCCGCTCCAGCCTCAGGGCCGTCAGCGTCGTCAGTCATACGAGGTTGTACTCCGGGCCACCGATAAGTGCCGTGGTCCAGTCGATGAAAAAGAACTTGTATTCTGGTTGTCTCCTTCCGGACATGAAAGCGATTGTCCTTGCAGGCGGGTACGCCACCCGGCTCTGGCCTGTCACTAAGAACCGGCCCAAGATGCTGCTCCCTGTCGGTGAAACAACCGTCATCGACCGGATTCTCGGGGAGTTAGAGGAGGACGATCGCATCACTGACGTGTTCGTCAGTACGAACCAGCGATTTGCCGGCGATTTCCGAGACCACATCGCTGCGAGTCGCTTCGAGAAAGCATCCCTGACCGTCGAGGAAACTGCCGAGGAAGACGAGAAGTTCGGCGTCGTCGGTGCGCTCGCCCAGCTAGTCAACCGGGAAGGACTCGGTGACGAGGACCTGCTCGTCATCGCCGGCGACAATCTCATCAGCTTCGACATCGCCGAGTTCATCGATTACTTCGAGCAGTACGACGACCCCACGCTTGCCGCCTACGATGTCGGGTCCCTAGAAAAGGCCAGCTCCTACGGCCTCGTCGAACTCGACGGCGAGGAAGTCACAGACTTCCAAGAGAAACCTGACGACCCTAACAGCACCCTCGTCTCGATTGCCTGCTACGCGTTCCCAGCCGATGCGATCCGCTTCGACGAGTACCTCGAAGACGGGAACAATCCGGACGAACCGGGCTGGTTCATCCAGTGGCTCGTCAACGACGGTCCCGTTCGTGCGTTCACCTTCGACGACGCCTGGTACGACATCGGGACGCCCGAAAGCTATCTGGAGGCCGTCGCGTGGGAACTTGACGGGGACAACGTCGTCGCGGAGGACGCTACCATCGAGAACACTACGCTCGGCGAGAACGTCCACATCCTTTCCGGGGCTGAGGTCGTCAACTCCAGTCTCGACGGCACCATCGTGTTCCCGGACACGACTATCCTCGATTCGGATATCCGTCAGTCCATTATCGACCGGGATACACAGGTCGAGAGTTTAGACCTCGCCGGCGCGCTCATCGGTGCGCACACGCAGTTGACGGACGAGAGCTAACGGCCGCCGATTCCGCACGCTCCGCAAGTCACGCCAGCCACGCGTCTTCGATCTGTACCGTCCCACGACTGCCGTCCCACTCCGTCTCGTACTCAATTTCGATCCGGCGGTCCATGTGCGGACCATCGGTGACGAGCGTCTCGAACTCGCCGCCTTCCCCGAGGATGTGGACGCCGTACTCGTCGTTGAGCGCCTCCAGTTCGTCGAGCGCGTCGGCGTCGAGTGTGCGACCCAGCCAGGACTCGTCGAGGCCGTAAGCGGCCACGCGGATGATCTGTATCTCGAAGCCAGCATCCAGCATTGCGTCGGCGAGGTCACGGGGGTTCTCCTGCCACAGCGGCGCAAACACGTTGGCTTCGAGGCGGTCGGCCATCGACTCGATGCGAGTCGTCTGGTACTCGCTTTCGACAGCCCCGGCGGTGACACCGCTGATACCGCCGTCAAGTTCGGTGTCGAGTTCGTGCAGTGCTGCTTCCAGCGGTTCGAGTTCGGCATCGCCCTGCTCGCCCGAGTCAGGCACGTCGTCGGCCTCGAAGTCATCGGGCTCGATTTCGACCAGTTGGATGCCGATACTCTCGGCGGCCAGGCAGGCTAACCGGGTCGCCGGAACGTGGTACATGTAGGAGTCGCCCTCTGGGTGGACCGTCACCAGACGCTCGACGGGGTGGCCCCGCTCCAGTGCCCGGTACAACGCCCACGAAGAGTCTTTGCCGCCGGAGAACAGCGAAACCCACGCGCCGTCTGTCATAGCCGCCGGTAGCCGTCGGCGGCGTAAATCGCTGTCTATTCCACCAGTTCGTCCTCGATATCGGTGTGGCTGACGTAGGTCGCCACTCGGACGCCGACGAGGCTGATGAGGATGCCTGCGAGGATGAACAGCGCGAGGCGGGTCCCGGCCTCCAGCGTGAACCCCTGAATCTGGACGATGCTGAGGTTCGTCTCCGGTACCTGAAACGGCTCGAACACGCCACCGCGTTCGAGGAAGTACGCAGAAAAGCCGCGAACGACGAGCCCGACCGCGACCGCACCGAACGGAAGGTTCACGTACGCGCTCCGGACCCCCTCTTGCTGGATGAGTTCGTCCAGCAGGCGGCCCAGCGAGGCGGCCAGTGCCGCGCCGGTCAGCCACGGGACGGACGCGAAGGCAAAGCGGTTCGCAAGCAGGAAGGGACTGATATCGCCGACCGCAGAAACGCCCAGCACGCCGGCGAAGACGCCGACGAGCGAGAGGCCGGCCGCGACGACGTAGGTCACAAGCGACACCTGCCCCGAGTACAGCGCTTCCCGGGTCTGACTGGGGAGTCGCGACAGGTACGCGTCGATACCCAGTCCCTTGTAGATGAGGAAGACGCCGATGGCGGCCGCGATAGCGCCGACAGCGATGGTCGGGCTGGTGACGACGAGCAACAGCGGGAACGCGAGCATGATGATGCCGACGGGGACCAGCACCGTCTTGCGCAGTTCCTCGTCAGCCAGAAACTGCTTGAGCAGGTAGTACGTAGATTCGATGTCACGGGCCTGGCGAACGACAACGCGGTCGACGGCATCGACCTGAACGCGGCTCTCGATGATGGGAACCAGCCGCTCGTCGTCGGCGCTGTCGACGACGACGACCGCGGAGTCCGGGTTGTGCTCGGCGACCAGACTGTCGATCTGGCTGGCGATCTCCCGGTCCGAGCCGACGCTGTCACTCCCGCCACCGACGACGGCGAGGACCGGCGTAGACTCCTCGGCTTCGAGTTCATCCGCGACTGCGAGCCCTTCGAGGAGGCAGTTGACCCGGCTGTCTTCCGGGTCAACGACTCCTGTCTGCGTGATGAGTGACTCGACAGCGTCGCGGCCGACGACGGGACACGCGGCTGTGGCCGGACTGTCCCTGTCGATACACACCACCAGCGTGGTCACACTACCGCGAAGGCGGTCCCCGGATAAAAAACCTCCCGAGGCTATCGACGGAAGGAGAGGCCCTCGATATCGCCGTCAGCGACGCCGGCGATACCTGCTCCCAGCGCGAACGCGACCTGCTGTGCGCCCCCGCGGAGCTTGCCCGTCAATCCGCGCTCGGGCTCGTACTCCTTGATCGTCACGTCTTCGCCAAGGCGTTGCTCCAGGCTCGCCTCGACATCGTCTCGCGTCCCGAGTCGGTCGACGAGCCCACGTTCTTCCGCCTCATCGCCGAGGAAGATGCGCGCTTCGGTGTCTTTGAGCGCCTCGGCGTCCATCTCGCGGCCTTCGGCTACGGTGTCGATGAACTGGTCGTAGTAGTCGTCGACAATACCCTGGAGATACTCGCGCTCGTCCGCAGTCATCTCCTTTAGCGGGACGCCGGCGTCTTTGTACTCGCCAGCGGTGAACTGCTCGTAGGAGAGGCCGACTCGGTCGGCCAGTTCCTTGGCGTTGACCCGCGAGCCGACGACGCCGATGGAGCCGACGATAGAGCCCTCACGAGCCCATAGCTCGTCGCAGCCGGCGGCGATGTCGTAGCCGCCACTGGCACAGACATCCGTCGCATAGGCGATAGTCGGGCCGTCGAACTGCTCGGCGGCGATGCGGATGTCCTCGCTGGGGACGATTTCGCCGCCCGGCGTGTTCAGCTTCAGAAGCAGTGCCTCCGAGCCCCGGTCGGAATCAGCGCGCTCGATCTGTTCGACGATGTCGTCGGCCGACGCACCGACCGGCGGACTGGTGATGCCGCCACCGCCGTCACGACTGATCGGCCCTTCGACGGCGACTTCCGCGACGTTGTGTGCTGGGAGGAGGGAGCCGGCGATGTTGCTGCCGATACGGGCTGTAGCAACGGCGACAGCAACGACCAGCAGGACGCCGAACAACTGAGCAAGGTTGTCGGGTGTTCTGACAAACAACACCCACCCAAGGACCGTGCCGATACCGACGACAAGCACCACCAGCAACCCACGAACGATGTCATCTGCGCCCGCCATTACTGATACATCCCGAGCGGCTGTGCGCTCGTGCTTTCCTCCTGGTTTTCCTGGAGTTGCTGTGCGAGCTGTGCCTTGGCGCGACCGATTTCTTCGGCCTGCTCGACCAGTGCCTCGGTATCGATATCAAAATCGGCCAGTGGGCTGATCGCTGTCTGCAGCAGGGCTCGCGCCGCTTCGGGGTCGGGGAACCGCTGGTCGGCTTCGACGATGAGTCCGACACTCGTCAACCCGGTTCGCTGTGATTCATGAACTAGCGCGCCGGTCGGCCCGGTAATCGCGCCGTTCTCCGAGGGCGGATCTACGTCCGCCTCCGCAAGCATTGCCGCCCCGTCGCCCGTCGAGATGCCGTACACGTCCGGAACGCCGTCTTTCTCGGCGGGACGGCCGCTGAGGTAGACCGGCGTTGCATCGTTGGCCTCAAACCAGCTAACCATACAGCCGGCGAACTCCGTCGCGCCGGACGGGGAGATCGGGGCATCGCTCTGGAGGACGAGCAGGTCGCGGTCTTCGTCCGCGTACAGCCGGACCGGCGGGCGAACCTCTGGGTCGTCCGTTCCGTACACGGCGATTTCTGGCAACCCTTCGCAGTGGGCCGACGCGTAGTACTCCATGTCGTAGACATCGACAAGATGGTCAGCGGCTATCTTGCCGACGAGTCCGACCCCTGGGAGTCCCTCGATCAGTGTCGGTGAGTCGAGGGACATATCCTCGCGGTGGACCTGTATGTGTGCCATACCTCGGATATCGTCCGCCGACGGCTTGAAAGCCATGGGCCGATGCCGTTCGAAACCCACAAACCGACCGCCAGCGAACGCCGGACAATGGAACCACTCGACCGCTACCGGCCCATCATCGACGACTTCGAGGCGTTCATCGACGCGTGTGAACGCCCGCTGCCGTCGGCTATCAGGGTCAACACGATCAAAGCCACCGTCGAGCGGGTCCGGACGGCGCTTGCGGATGCAGACATCGCCTACGACCCCGTCGACTGGCACGACGGCCTGTTCGTCCTGCCCGAGGACTCTCCCGGCGCGAACTGGCCGTACTTCCACGGCTGGATTCACGGTCAGGAGGAAGTATCCGTGATTCCAGCGACCGTACTGGACCCCCAACCCGGCGAACGAGTCTGGGACGCCTGTGCGGCACCGGGGAGCAAGACGACCCAGCTCGCCGCCCTGATGGAGGATACCGGCGAAGTCGTCGCAACCGACAACAATCTCGGGCGGATTTCGGCGCTGCGGACCAACACTGAGCGGCTGGGTGCGACGACGGTCGCCGTCACCCACGAGGACGGGCGCAACCACTCGCTCAAGCCCTTCGACGGCGAGGGATACGACCGTGCGCTCGTCGACGTCCCTTGCTCCTGTGAGGGGACCATCCGCAAGAACCCGGATACGCTGGAAGACTGGTCGCTCTCGCACGTCGAGGGCATCTCCGGCGTGCAGAAGGGTATCCTCAAGCGGGCCGTCGAAGTGACCGAGCCCGGGGGAACCGTCGTCTACTCCACCTGTACGTTCGCCCCGGAGGAAAACGAGGCCGTGCTGGACTACGTGCTTGACGAGGTGGCCTGTGAAATCGTGGACTACGACCTCCCGCTCAACCACGCACCGGGAATCACCGACTGGGAAGACGAGAGCTTCGACCCCAGCGTGGCAGACGCCAAGCGCATATACCCGCATCACAACGACACGGGCGGGTTCTTCTGTGCGAAACTGGAGGTGCCCGCAGAATGAGCGACCAGAGCACGGAGTTCACGCGGCTCCCGGAGACAGATGAAGAGCGAGACGACCCCGAGCGAGCGACCCGCGAGGAAGTGCTCGACTTCTGGGCGGACCGCTTTGGCGTCCCTTCGGAGACGTTCGAGGGGTGCACCTTCTGGGAACGGGGCGCTGGCAAACTGTGGCTGTATCAAGGCAGCCCGCCGTCGCCGGTAGACATCGAAGGGCTGGGAATGACGTTCCTGCGAACGCGACAGGAACACTGGAAACCGACGCTGGAGGCCGTCCAGCGGTTCGGCGAGCACGCCAGCCAGAACGTCATCCATCTTGACGAGGACGCTGCCCGGGCGTTTGTGGCCGGCGAAGACCAGGAACTCGACTGGGACGGCGACTGGGGGTATCTGGTCGTCACCCACGATCTTGCTGGTGCGGCTGAACCGGTCGGCGTCGGCCTGTACGTCTACGGCGAACTCAGGTCACAGGTGCCGAAAGGGCGCCGTCGAGACGTCTAACCCGAGGACCCACCCGTCCCACTGAGAACCGATTAGCCACTGGAAGACTGTGCGGCTGCCGTTCCCTGCATCGCGTACAGCTCCGCGTACGTCCCGTTGTCGTTGAGCAGCTCGGCGTGGCTGCCTCGCTCTGTGACCTGCCCGTCCTCAACAGTGTATATCCGGTCGGCGTTTGAAACCGTCGAGAGTCGGTGGGCGATCGCGATCACAGTCTGGTCCCCGTCAAGCGTCTCAACGGTTCGATGGATTTGCTGTTCCAGATTCGAGTCGAGGTCGCTGGTGGCTTCATCAAGCACGAGTACCTCCGCATCGGACAGAAGCGCGCGAGCTAGTGCGACGCGCTGGCGCTGCCCGCCGGACAGTTTCACGCCGTCGTCGCCCAGTACCGTGTCGAGTCCCTGCGGAAGGTCGTCAAGGAATTCGAGGATGAGTGCCTTCTCAGCGACTTCATAGAGCGTTTCCTCGGTGATATCCCGACCGGCAGTGAGATTGTACCGCAGCGTATCGTTGAAGATATGCGGGTCCTGTCGAACCATCGCAACAGCCTCACGCCATTCCTCAAGCGCATAGGCCGAAATTGGCGTCCCGTTCGCCAGAACCTCACCGCTATCCGGGGTATAGAGTCGCGTGAGCAGTGAGACGACTGTCGATTTGCCGCCGCCGGACTTGCCGACGATGCCGACGAACTCCCCTCGGTCGACGGCCATCGAAAAGTCCGCAAGCACTGGCTCGTCCTCGTAGGCGAACGAGACGTTCTCGAACGCGATTTCCTCAATGCTGTCTGGGACCGACTGCCCGCCAGTTGGTTCCTGCTGGGCTTCGAGGCGGTCGATGAACTGGTGGGTTCGGACCAGATGTGGGAGTTCTCCCTCGATCGCGTAGATGGTGGAGCTGAGCGAACTCAGCCGGGGGGCGAGTCGGAGCATCGCGAACAGGAACACGCCGAGTTCCGCGATAGACAGCGCCCGGAAACTGATGGCGACGTAGACGAGGCCAAACAGGAGCAGCGAGACCGAGAGCCGATAGAGGCTTCCGATTGCAACCTGGTTCCGGCGAACGGCGACGCTAGTCGAAGTGTACCGGTCGAGTGTGGACCGGAACTCGGCAAGCAGCCCGTCGCGCATACCAAACAGCTTCACGTCACGGATACCTTGCGTCCCCGCCTGTGTTGTCTCCTGTAGCTGTTCGTTTGCCGTCGCCACACGGTCGCCAACGGCGTACCCGGGCTCGATGCCGTATCTGATGATCGCCGTGACACCGCCGAGAGCGACAGCTGCACCGACTGCCAGCACCGGAGCGATAGCGAGTGCGATCCCGATATACACCAGACAGAGGATTGACTGCTGGAAGAACTGGATAATCCGGCCGATGACACGCCCGGCGTAGCGGGTCTGTGTCAGAATCGTGTTCATGATGTCGTCGGACCCCTTGTCGTCGTAGTAGGCGACTGATGCGCCCATCGCCAGTTCGTAGGCCCGGTCTTTGAGGTCACGCTCGTACGTCTGTGTGAGTTTTGCTGCGAGCCATTTCACCGTAAACGACGCTGTGTACCGGACGACCATCACGCACGCGAGGCCGACCAACAGGAATTCGAGTGTGAGCGGCAGTCCTGCAGCGACGTACACGGAAAGAAACCGGCCGGTGACGCCGTCTGCCTGAAGCGGAAGGCTCTGCCCGGCCTGTGCGGCGTCGAGTATCGGAAACAGGAACGAGAGGCCAACACCTTCGAGTAGCATTACAAAGAGGCTGGCGGCAATGATACTCCCCGTCAGCGCCGGCCGATACAGCGCCACGCGGCGCAACGATGCGTATTTTTCACTGACGGAGGGAGTAGCAGCCATTGTTCGGGATGCGGTTTCTATGAGGCATAGTTACCGACTTACTACGGTCGGTTCGTTCTGGAGCGAAGGGCACGTCTAACGGCAGTCAGAGTTACCACGGGGGCGAAAAGAGGCTATAACAAATAGTACGAGTATCGCCGATAGCCACATGGTCGCGATAGATTTCGAGTCGGCTGTTGTCGCAACTGACGACTGTGTCACTACGACTATCGACGGGGAGATCGTGTTGCTCAACAACGAGACGGGGCGGTATCAGGGCCTGTCAGGGGTCGGCCCAGATATCTGGGAGCGAATTCAGGAACCGACTGAGCCAGTTGACATCGTCTCGGCGCTGGTCGGGGAGTACGATGTCGAGAGAGACCGAGTGGCAAATGATGTGGAACGCTTTCTGAAAACGCTTGCCGCGGAGCAACTCATCAAGGTCGATGCGAGCCCGATTCCGTGAGTTCAGGGCGTTGTCATGGGCGCAGAAGCTATTACTCTGTGAAGCAGTGGCACTGATCGTTGCGAGCAAAGTACTGCTTACAGTCGTTGGGCTGGAGGACGCAGAGCGCTGTTTCGGTACGGTCTCTCAGTTCCTCCCGTGTCATCGTCAGCCTGAAGCACCGAAGTCAGTACGCTGGGCGGTTTTAACAGCAGGGTCGCGTCTTCCGGGCACCTACGATTGTCTTGAGCGAGCACTCACCGGGAGTACCTTGCTGGAGGCGAGTGACTTCCCACATTGTCTCCGCTTCGGGGTGGATACACAGTCCGATACGTTCGAGGCTCATGCTTGGGTCGAGTCAAACGGTGATGTCCTTATCGGGGATGTCGACGACTTTGGGCGTTTCCGAGCACTCACGGAACGCGAAGTACGTGGCTAACAGATAGTAAACACCACATTCTGTGGAAATTCAAGAGTAATAGATAATATAACAAATACAATGATATCTGAAAGCAGGCGTGGAGGTAACCAATGAAGGAATACGAAACGCCGTCGGTCGAAACGTACGGAACTGTTGAAGAGAAGACGAACTGGTGGGACCACGACGACGGATACGGGAAGTGGAGTTAACGTCCACAGCCGGTTCACACATCTAACTGATCCCTCTTTTATCGGTCCTCGACACTGGCACCGTGCAGTGGATACATCGCGATGGTTTCGTGGCTGTGTGATGGAAGTAGAGAGTGCATTCTTATCCACCACAGCAGTCAAGCGCTCTGGTATGAATCAGGGGTGTCGTAGATGGGGTGTGTTTCAGGATGGACGGAATAGATGGACAACTACGCAAGGGGGAAACTAGCAGGATGGCGACGGCAAACACAGCCACGTACGAAGCTTTTGGATTGACAGTCCGCTCGGCCTTCGACGTACCAGAGCTTCCGTCCGCTGAGACAGCGCCTGACGGGCGGGCTGATGTCACCATCACTGAGGAACGGATTCCTCGCCCACTGTCTGCTGCGTCCAGGTCGACCTTTCACGCGGTAACCGAGCGCGAATACTACCTTCTATACGACGCCGCAACGGTCAGAATTCTCGACGGCAAATCCATCGCTGTAGACCCGGCTCCGGACGTGCCAAGCGAAGTCCTCCGCCACGTACTGGTCGGCCCGGCGTTGAACCACCTGCTGGATCAACGGGGCTACTTCGTGCTGCACGCCAGTACCGTCAGTATCGACGGGCGTGCAGTTGCCTTCGTCGGAGAGTCGGGGGTCGGAAAAACGACGACTGCGATGGCCTGCCTGCTCGACGGACATCGTATCCTGAGCGACGACGTGGCTGCGATAGCGCTGGACGATGCAGGGCCGGTCGTCCGGAGCGGCTACCCGTCGATGAAACTCGATCCGGAGGCAGTTGAAGCATTTGACCCTCCGGTTGAACCGCCGGAACAGGTCCACAGCGGACGCCCTCGACACTTCTACGGACTCAGGCACGACCAGCCCGCAACCCCGGTGCCGCTAGAACGGATTTACCTGCTCGAAGACGGCGAGACAATCGAGGTGGACGCAGTCAGGCCGGACGAGCAGGTCATGGCGCTCGTGGATAATACGTACACGCTGGGCGCGCTGGAGGCCGACGGCCAGGCCGTATCGAATTTCACTGCCTGCGGTGAGATTGTCGATATGACCGAAATAAAACGGCTCCGCCGGCCGCGCACTCTCGATATGCTTCCGGATGTCGCAGCCCGAGTTCAGTCTGAGCTCAAGAGTGAGTCATGCTGACGGAGGCTGAACCCGAACTTCAGGTGGTGGTCGACTGTGCTCGTACCGCGATCGTCACCGACGCCGCTCCCGACCCGCCCCCGCTTGATGACGCGCCAGACTGGGACCGTGTCGTTGCACTCGCCCGGTATCACGGCGTCGTGCAACTCCTCTACGAGGGACTGGAAGCAATGGCACGCGAGAGTGGTGATGAGTTCACCGTGCCGGCGGCCGTGTTGACACGACTTAGCAGCATCGTACAGGGAAAACGGATGCGGAATCTCGCGTTCACGACCGAGCTACAGGAGATACTAGAACGCTTCGAGACACGTGGTGTGCGTGCGGTACCGTTCAAGGGACCGGCGCTGTCCGCCGCTGCTTACGACGACGCAACGGTGCGTGAATATAATGACCTGGATCTGCTCGTCCATCCGGAAGATATCCCCGCCGCTGCGGATATTCTCGAAGAGCGAGGATACGAGTGGCGCGGGGGCACGCCGCGGTTGGATGACGCCGCGCTGTTAGGCGGTCCTGTGACGAAGGCTATCGTTCACGAGTACGAAATGCGCGGTCCGGAGTTCGACGTGGAACTTCGCTGGCGCGTTGGCGATGCCGAGCGACCGTTCTCCACATCCTTCGGTGAACTCTGGGACCGCCGCGACACCGTATCGGTCGGCGGCCAACCGCTTCCGGCGCTTGCACAGCCAGATCGGCTACTCGTATTAGCGTTCCACGGCACCAAGCACCGCTGGTATCTCCTGAAGTGGCTCTGTGATTTCGTTGCGGCACTGGAGGCAGCGGAAACCGACTGGCCACACGTCCTCGTTCGGGCGCGGGAAACCGGCGTTGAGCGGAACCTATTACTCGGGGCCGCGCTCGCCCGTGCTGTCTTCGGATACGCCCTCCCAGCGCCGCTCCTGGACCGCCTTCGCACGGACGGCCGCATCTCCGAATTAGCTGAGGCCGTCGTTGAGTCGCTGGCCGCTGGGACGCCACAGGCACCCACGCAGTTTGAGGCCGCTCGATTTTACCTGGCGGCCAGCGATTCGATGACTGCGCTGGGACCGCTCCTACTGTTGCATTCGTCACTTCACCCGACCTACTCGGAGTACCAGTTTTGCCCGCTTCCCGGCCCGATGCACCCGCTGTACTACGTCATCTGGCCGCTCCGACTCCTCCTCGAAACACCACAGTGGCGGCGACAGCTTTCCGAGGAGCGACGTGACGAAGCGACCTGAACGACGATTGCTCGTTTGATAGCGATGTGGAGATTCTGTATCTGAAACCGGGTTCCCCACCGTTTCTCACAGACCACTCACTCCCGTGGCTTGATTGTCCCCTTCCCAAGTCCTTCCCAAGCGACGCGGTAGCCAAGGTGTGCGAGCGCAGCGCTGTCGTCCTCGATTCCGTGCGCGGAGAGTCGGTCAATCGCCGCCTGATACGCCATTTCGGGTTCAATCTCCTCGGTCAGTTCGTCCAGGACAGCTGGGTCGATAAGCGTGCGGCCGACGCGCTCGTGCGCCGGAAAGGCCACGTCTTCCAGCGCATCCTCGCTGACACCGTGCTCCGCGGCGAGGTCGGTGAGCGAGATAACGTCAGCGTCCGGCCGCAGTTCGTCGGGTATCTCCGCAACGCTCTCACGCACGAGTCGCTCCTCGTAGGGTCGCAGGGCGTCCCGCACATCTTTTACTCTGACTGTGCCGGAGTACGGAATTGCCCGGTTGTCCGTCGCCTCAATTTCCTCGCCGACGCCAAGCGATTCGTCGACGGCGACCAGCATCTCGACATCCTCCAGTGCGTCGAGGCGGGTGAGTTTCTTCTCGACATACTCCGGCGTCCAGAACCCCATAATTTCGAAGAAGATGCGGAAGGGTGTGTCGCCGTCGGTCCGGTCTGTGCTCTCTCCACGTCCCGTGTCTTGAACACCGGTGTCAGCGCCGGGCCGCCACTCGAATGCGAAGTCCGGAATGACGACGTGTTCGCCGGCCGCCAGCGGCTCCGGTTCGCGTATCAGGTCCCAGTCGAGGTCCAGCGCGGCGAACCGGCCGGCGAAGTCGGCTTCGACGCCGCTATCGTAGCTGACCTCTGTTACGGGCTCGACGCCCGGCACGGAGACATCTCCATCTGAGAGCGTGAGGTTCCGCTCGGTGCCCCGGTCATCGACGGTCGCCGTCAGCTCCCACTCGTTCGCGGTCGCGACTGTTCGCAGGAGGCGAGCGAAGCGGGTGCCGTACCGGCGCGTGTTCGAGAACAGCGCGTCGGGTCCTGTAACGACGACTTCCCGGCCGTTCCCTGTCCGGCGAATCTCGTACATCAGCCGGCAGCGTTTGACCGCCGAGACGAGCGCTTTCGGGTCTGACGAGCGGACTCGTATCTCGGTGGCATCGAACAGCGCTGTCTGCGCCAGTGAGAGGTTGTACTGGGTCCGCAGTTCGGCCGGCCCCCAGCGAGAGTCCACCGCAGTAAGGACCTGTCGAGAGTCCCGGTCGGCGTACAGCGTGTCGGCCAGCGACGCGGCGTCCGTTCCGAAGTGATCGGCCGCCTCGGCGAGTGCCTGCTCGCGTTCGGCTTCGGTCACGACGCCAACGTCCGAAGCGGCTTCGAACACCCGCCGACGGGCTCGAACAGGGTCGATCGGGGCTTGTGTCTCAAATGTTGCCTCCCGTTCGACGAGTTTCGCCAGCCCGCGGACCAGCTTGAAATCGTCGGCTTCCTGTTCGACATCCGCGAGTGCCGTTTCCAGCATCTCTCGGGACTCGCCGACGTGGCCCTGATAGATACCGAGCACGCGGGCCGCCAGTCGCTCCGCGTCGGCGTCGGCGAACTGCAGGTGATAGCCGCCGCCAGCGCGGGACACCCGCAGGAGGTCTTTCGTCAGCACGCGCCTATCTCCGCCACGGAGCAACAAAAACACGGGGAGTGACGACGCCCCCGGTCGAGACGCCCGTAGCAGCCAGCATCATTCCGTCGGGTGTCTGTCCTCGAAAGTGACTTCGACAGTTGTGTCGTCCGCTATCGACCGGCCAACGGCACGTTCAAGGTCGGAGACCAGAGCCGGATACGGCCGGTCGGCGGGCCGACTGACCGTAACGGTGACCACCCGGTCAAGCCGGTACACCGAGACGCCGCCGAACCGGGTCTGGACCGACTGTAATCGGAGCCGTTCGTATGATTCGTTGGATAATGCTTCGGTAACAGCGTTGTTTACGGACGTTTCGACCTGCATCTGTTGGGCGGTGACCGTCCCGGCACCGGCGAACGCGACCAGCAGCGCCAGGACGGCGACGACGGTCGGTGCGTACGTCCAGACCGTCTCGCTTGGCGGGCGGTCAGCCGCCCAGTTTAGCGGACGGAATCCGAGCCCCCAGAGGACGAGAACGCCGGTGAGGTTGATTGACGCAACGTTGACCAGCAGGAGGATACCCGCCCCAAGTGCGACGGCCGGCAGTCCCCAGGCGATACCGACCCCGATGGCCGCGGCGGCAGGAATGAGCGCGGCGGCAATCATCACACCGACCAGTGAGACCGGTAGCGCCGTTGCCAGTCCAAACGCCCCGGCGGCTCCCGCACAGAGGCCGACCACAAGCGAGAGAAACCCCGGTGAAATACGCTGGGCGATCTGCTGGACTGTCGTGACACGGAGCTGTCCGGGGACAAACCCGCTGTACCGGATGACCAGTCCGAACAGGGCCGCGCTCCCGATGGCGACAGCGAGCCCGAGCAACTGGTCGCGGACGCCATCGACAATGAGCCGTCGGTCGCTGAGCGTCGTCCCGACGCTGGCGATAAGCGCGGATCCGACCTGTGGTTCGATGACCATCGAGCCGACGACGATAGCCGGAGAATCGAGGAGCAGACCCGCCGTTGCGACGATCGCACTCAGGACCGTCATTCCGTAGTATGTCCCTTGTCCGGGGTTCATGCCAACCGCACGACCGCGGAGTTCGTCGTGGGAGATGCGGTCCTCGTGGCGGCGGGCGGAGTTCGACTGGTCTGGCCGGGCGGTCTCGGCGTTCCCAACAACAGTGTACCGGTCGGCGTCGAGCCCGGTCGCTTCGAGGTTATCGAGTACCTCGTCGACGGCTTCCGGCGGGAGCGGAAACTGCAACAGCCACGCCGCCTCGTCGTCGCTCGTCTCCTTAGTCTGAACGTAGCTGATGTCACGGTCGTCCAGCACGTCGCGGACGCTGTCGAGGACGGCATCGGGAGCACGGATGTGTATCAACCGCACTCGGACGCACCTCGCGACCCGCAACACTGGCGATTAGCATCGAACATTTCTCTGCTTCTCGCCAGGGAGAGCCATAGTTATCAAGGAGGTAATCCCGCTCAGCGTGGGAGAACGCTTGGACAACGACGGACCGCCTGCTATCTGCGTCGCCTGGCGACTCGCTCCTCCGCGGTTTCCTCAGTCACAAGTTCGTACAGCAGTGCCCGCCCGCCGTCGGCTTTCGGTCGGAGAACACGGCCAAGTCGCTGGGTAAACTCCCGCTCCGAGCCGCTCCCAGAGAGGAGAACGGCGACGTTCGCGTCGGGCACGTCCACTCCCTCGTCGAGGACGTTCGCGGTTACGACCCGGGAGTACGTCCCGTCGCGGAACCGCTCTAGTATCTCCCGGCGCTCGCTCGCGCCGGTTTCATGCGTTATCGCCGGAATGAGAAACCGCTCGGAGAGGCGATACACGAGGTCGGTGTGGGCGGTGAAGACGATTATCCGGTCCTCGCGGTGGCGGTCCAGAATCGTCGCCAGCCGGTCGACCTTTCGCTGGGCATTCATCATCACCTCGCGGGCGCGCTGTTTCGCCAGCAGCGCCTCGCGGGCCGCCGGGTCGTTGCCGGACCGCTTGACGAGTTCCTGATAATCGCTGCCAGACCGGAGCTGGATGTTGGATTGTTTGAGGTAGTCGGTGAACGTCCCCTGATGCTCTTCGTAGCGGTCCCGTTCGTCCGGCGTGAGTGAAACTTCGAGTCGCTTGATATCGTAGTCAGCGAGGTGCTCGCCAGCCAACTCGTCGACGCTGACCCGCTGGACGAGCGGTCCAACGAGGTCCGCAATGGCTTCGTGGGCTCCGTCCGGCCGCTCGAACGTCGCTGTCAGTCCGAGCCGCGACGGCGCAGCGAGCAGTCGAGCGATATCCCGATATCCTTTTCCACCAAGATGGTGGACCTCGTCGAAGACCACGAGTCCGAAGCGGTCGCCGAGTTCGTCGGCCCGCAGGTACGCCGAGTCGTACGTCGACACCGTGATATCCTCGACGCGCTGCTCGCCCCCTCCCATGCAGCCGACGGGCCGGTCGAACTCCCGCTGTAGCTCGCGCTGCCACTGCTCCAGCAGGTCGATGGTCGGGACGACGACCAGCGTTGGCGTCCCCAGTGCGACCATCGCCGCGATGCCGATGACGGTCTTGCCGCTCCCGGTCGGTAGTTCGAGACAGCCCCTGTCCTCGGCTTCACGCCAGGCGTCCAGCGCTGCCTGCTGGTAGTCTCTGAGGTCGTACGCCGTCGAGAGCGACAATGACGGGAGCGAACAGACGTGGTCCTCATACGCCACCTCACGATCGTCAAGCGCGCTTCGGAGGTCGGCGTACCGGTAGGCCGGCGCTCGCCCTGTCTGTGAACGCCGGTCGTACTCGACGCCGGGCAGGTCCGACGGCAGGTCTCCCGACACGCGAATGGTCCCTGACTCGTACGTCAGCTCCAGCACACTCCGGGGTTCGCCGGTCCGGCCGATAACGCTTTCGCGGGCTGTATCGCTGTGTGTCGCCGGGACTCTCAGCTTCATCTCAGCGTCACGTCGCCAGCAGGTGAATGAACACTACAGTTTACATCTATTCGCCCCCTACACCTCCAACTATGGACGACGCCCGAACGACATTGCCTGCCCTCTTGCTGTCGCTAGTGTTGACGCTGGCTGTCGTGCCAGCCGGCGTGGCCGGAACACAGACGGCGCAGGACACACTGACCGTCGATAAAGGCGGGAGTGCCGAGTACCAGTCAATACAGGCCGCTGTGAACGCTGCCGACAGCGGTGACACCGTCGAGGTCCGGCCGGGCACCTACCGCGAAGAAGTCCGAATCAACGAGAGTATTACACTCGTCGCACCCGACCGGGCGATACTGGACGGTTCGCGGTTCGTCAACGGAACCGGCGTCACGGTGGCCGGCGCAGCCGACGCGAACGTCACCGGATTCACCGTGCGTAACTACCGCTTTGGCGTCGCCGCCAACGAAACCAGCGGTGACTGGACAGTCACTGAAACGACTGTTATCGCTGCCGATGTCGGGGTCTACGCGCCGAATACGGCTGGAAACTGGACTATCGAGGACGCCGCCGTCGCCAGCACAACCTACAGCGGCGTGTTCGTCCGCGGCACCAGCGGCGACTGGACGATTCGCGACACCCGATTCGTCAATGTCGGTGGCGACGGCGTCGATGTCCGCAAGTCCTCCGGTGACTGGACAGTCGCAACGGTTGTCGTCGACCGGTCCGGCGCAGACGGCGTCGACGCCTCCGGGACAACTGGCGACTGGACGGTCCGGAACACGGAGGTCCGCCGAAGCAACACCGGCGTCAAAGCCATCGACAGTGGCGGCAACTGGACGGTGACTGACCTGACGGTCCACCGAAGCGACACCGGCCTCGTAACCGCCTTCTCTGGAGGTGCGTGGACACTTGAAGATTCTACCCTTGAAACCCGAGACATCGGTGTCTTCACCGCTCGAACGACCGGAGCATGGACTATCCAGAATACGACCATTGAGAGCCAACAGCAGGGAATCCACGCCGTCAACACGAACGCGTCATGGACTGTCTCCGAATCGACTATCTCCGTGACCGCAGAGCAAAATGCCATCGGTGTCGACGCCCGGTCCGCGAGTGGGGACTGGTCGCTTACCGATGTCACCATCGAAAGCCCCGGCATCGAAGTTGCCGAGTGACGGGACCACGCTGGCAGTGTCTTCCCCGTCACAGGCTGCCAATCTCGTCACCAAAGCGAAGCCCTTAATTAAAACACCCCCCTCTCCCAGAGTGCGGGACCGTGGGGTAGCGGTATCCTCGGCGCATGGGGTGCGTCGGACCTGAGTTCGAATCTCGGCGGTCCCACTTTTCACGAAGCGAAACGAGCGACGGAGTCGTTCAAACAGGCAATCAATGAAAGCTGCCACGCGTCACTTCCAGGTGAAGTACGTCAGCACGCCGATACCAATCGTTTCGAGCATCTGGAGTACCATCATCACCTGAACGGCAACCGCGGGCATCGCCGGTGCGGTGAAGTAGAAGTACAGGGCAACGGCGTTTTCGGCCAGCAGGAACGACGCGAACACGATAGAGCCAAGCGTCAGCGGGGCACGGATTTCCCGGTACGTCTGCACCCAGATGCTGATGAGGACGCCCAGCAACAGGATGTTGACTGCGGCGGCGATACGAGCCCCGTTCAATACAAGACTCATGGTGCGGGCTCCTGTCGTTGGTCAGTGGCCAACTGTCGGCGATGTGGTGTCGTGCTCATGTCAATCGTCCACCTGTGTGAGGATTTGTTCGACCGTGCCCCAGTGGGTTCTCGCGCGCTCGCTGGGGAGATAGATAACGCCGTAGTCGGCATCGCTGCTGGTGATGACGCCGTTGTCTTCGAGGACATCGAGATGGTACCGGACTGTGTTGTACGCGAGGTCAAGGTCATCAGCGAGCTGGTTGGCGTTTCGCGGCTGGTCGGCCAGCGCGCGAAGCACGCGGGCACGGTTGGGTCCTCCGCGGGTACCTGCAAGCGTTTGCCAGAGGACCGTCTCCATTCTGGTTCCATTTCCGGACGGGGTGGCAAGAATCCACCGACATGGGGCACGACCGGCCGCGCACGCCCGGAGATTGCGCCCCACGGCTGAGTGGGCGGCAGCCAGGGTGGAAAACACCACCGTTTGGCCCGGGTCTGAGAACCGTCGCCGCACCCAGCGCGAGAAACCTGTTGTCCATGTTGCAAACGTCCGGGAATGTTCGATAAAACAGTTTCGGGAAATTCGAGCAAACGGCGGGCTCGAACTCTCTAGCCGGATTTGAGAGAGAATTGAGAGAGAGTCACGCCCGAGTCACGAAATGTACTATTTAGCTGACAATCCCAGCAGATGATGGATGTCATCAGACACGACCCGACGACGGATCTTGCTCGGTATCGGAACCGGTGTGACAGTCGGCATCGCTGGCTGTAGCGGCGGCGGTAACGGCGGTGCCGAAGAGCCAGACACCGAGACGGACAGCGGCATGGACACGCCGATGGAGACCGAAACAGACACTCAGACCGAAGCGGAAACCGATCCGGGGACTGCGGCGGTCCGAGTGGCGCACATGTCGCCGAACGCCCCGAACGTGGACGTCTATCTTGAGGGCGATGCAGTCCTCGAAGACGTTCCCTTCGGTGCGGTGAGTCAGTACCTCGACGTGCCCGCGGGAGAGCGGTCGGTCGAGATAACCGCCGCTGGTGATCCGGACACGTCGGTGTTTTCGGGGCGTGTTCCGGTGGAAGCAGACACAGCGTACACCATCGCCGCAGTCGGTGAAATCGGCGATGACGCCGACCAGGCGTTCGAACCGCTGGTCCTGGAAGACGACAACAGCGACCCCGGCGGCGACACCGCACGCGTCCGCCTGGTCCACGCTTCGCCCGACGCGCCGGCCGTCGACGTGACCCTCGCGTCGAACGGAGATGCGCTGTACGACGGCGTCGAGTACGGCGGTTCCGGCTACGTTGAAGTGCCTTCGGGGGACTATACGCTCCAAGTACGTGGTGACACGGAGAGCAACGACGGCGACGTCGCCGCGGAGTTCGACGTGAGCCTGTCCGGTGGGGAGGTGTACACGGCATTCGCAGCAGGCTATCTCACGCCGGACGACGACCCGGCGGACGCGCCCTTCGACCTGCTTGTGACACAGGACACTGGCGGCAGCGCTACGGAAACTGAAACAGAGTCCGAGCCAGCGAATGTCCGGGTGGCACACATGTCGCCGAACGCCCCGAACGTTGACGTGTACGTCGACGGGTCGGCCGTGCTCGAAGACGTGCCCTTCGGCGCTGTCAGTGACTATCTGGAGGTCCCCGCTGGCGCGCGAACGGTCGAAATCACTGCTGCCGGCGACCCGGACACGTCGGTGTTCGAGGGTGACGTGACCGTTGAGGGCGGACAGGCGTACACCGTCGCAGCGGCCGGCGAAATCGGCGACGATACCGGTGACTCCTTCCAGCCACTCGTGCTCGCCGACAATCTCACCGCACCCAGCAATGGGACAGCCCGCCTCCGACTGGTTCACCTCTCGCCCGATGCCCCACAAGTCGACGTGACAGTCGGATCGAGCGGCGACGTGCTGTTCGATGCTGCCGACTTCCGGGAATTCGACAGCGTCGAGGTGCCAGCGGGTGAGTATACGATACAGGTCCGCGGAGCGACACCTGACAACGACGGGGACGTTGTCGCGGAGTACGACCTTAGCCTGGCTGGCGAAACCGGGTACACCGCCTTTGCGGCGGGCTATCTCACGCCGGACGACGAACCGGCAGACACACCCTTTGATCTGATTGTCGCACAGGACACCGGCGGAATGTAGCGGCCCGCGGGACGCCGTGGGCTCCCCGCAGGTATCGACGCAGTCGACCGTGTCGGAACGAGACCGATTTCCTCTACACTTTTGTGACGCCACTAGCAAGCGGGGGTATGGGAAAGGCAAACGACGTAGACTACGCTGACCTGCACGACCCGAACGCAGAGTACACCATGCGGGAGCTCTCTGCGGAGACAATGGGTGTCACCGCCAAGCGCGGCGGCGGTCGCGACGTGGAGATCACCGACGTTCAGACGACGATGGTCGACGGGAACTTCCCGTGGACGCTCGTCCGAATCTACACCGACGCAGGCATCGTCGGCACGGGCGAGGCCTACTGGGGCGCTGGCGTCCCGGAACTCATCGAGCGGATGAAGCCGTTTGTCGTCGGCGAGAACCCGCTGGACATCGACCGCCTGTACGAGCACCTCATCCAGAAGATGAGCGGCGAGGGGAGCGTCGAGGGTGTCACCGTGACGGCCATCGCTGGCATCGAGGTCGCGCTACACGACCTTGCGGGCAAGATCCTCGAAGTACCGGCATACCAGTTGCTCGGTGGGAAGTACCGCGACGAGATGCGCGTGTATTGTGACTGTCACACCGAAGAAGAGGCTGACCCCGAGGCCTGCGCCGAGGAGGCCCGTCGCGTCGTCGATGAACTGGGTTACGACGCCCTCAAGTTCGACCTCGACGTGCCAAGCGGCCTGGAGAAAGACCGCGCGAACCGACACCTCCGCCCGGGTGAAATCCGGCACAAGGCCGAGATCGTCGAGAAGGTCACCGAGGAGGTCAAAGATGAGGCTGACGTGGCCTTCGACTGTCACTGGACGTTCTCGGGGAGCTCCGGGAAGCGCCTCGCGGAGGCCATCGAGGAGTACGACGTCTGGTGGCTCGAAGACCCCGTTCCGCCGGAGAACATCGAGGTGCAGGAGGAAGTCACCAAGTCCACGACCACGCCGATCACCGTGGGCGAGAATCGCTACCGCGTCACCGAGGAGCGACGGCTTATCGAGAACCAGGCTGTCGATATGATCGCGCCGGATATGCCGAAAGTCGGTGGAATGCGCGAGACGCGCAAGGTTGCCGACGTGGCGAACCAGTACTACATCCCGGTCGCGATGCACAACGTCTCCTCGCCGATCGCGACGATGGCGAGCGCACACGTCGGGGCTGCAGTCCCGAACTCACTGGCCGTTGAGTACCACTCCTACGAACTTGGTTGGTGGGATGACCTGGTCGAGGAGACTGTCATCGAGGACGGTTACATCGAGATTCCGGAGGAGCCGGGTCTCGGGCTGACACTCGACCTCGACGCTGTCGAAGAGCACGTTGTCGAGGGCGACACCGTCTTCGACGAGGCGTAAGGTTCGACCCCCATCGTTGGTGTTGACTGGGGCGGCACCGGGTGACGTGGTGGTCACCCGATAGTACTCACGACGGCACAGTTACGCCGTCTCGAACTCGACGCCGGTGATCTCGAAGCGAGCACCGCCGGCGTCGCTTTCTGTGACCGTTGTCGACCAGCCGTGGGTATCGACGATCTCATCGACGATTCTGAGGCCAAAACCGGGACCCGACGCCAGCGAGTAGCCACCCTCAAACACAGTGTCGCGCTCGCCGGCCGGAATCCCAACGCCGTCGTCCGCGACGTAGAAGCCGTCGTCCAGTTCGCCAACAGTAAGCGTCAGGTCAGCGGCTGGTCTCTGCGACTGTGAGAGAGAGGTCGTCGCACGCTGTTCGCCGGCGTCGTCTTGTCTCTCGGTGTGTGGCGTCTGTCCGTGTTCCACGCTGTTGCGGATCAGGTTCCCGAAGAGTTGCCGGAGCCGGCTTGGGTCCGCCCGCACCACGGCCGAGGTCTGTAGTTCCAGTGTCGCGTCGCCGGTCTCGACAGTTTGCCAGCACTGCTCGACGACTGTCTGGAGCGGCACCGGCTCGCTGTCGAGCGCTGTCTCGCCGTTCTGGGCCAGCGTCAGGAGGTCATCGATGAGCTGTCCGATACGGCCGTGGGCTCGCTTGACCGCGTCGAGGTGGTCGCTATCGTGCTCAATCTGTGCGAGTTCTAGCTGGCCCCGGGCAACGTCCAGCGGGTTCCGGAGGTCGTGACTGACGACGCTGGCAAACTCTCCGAGGCGCTTGTTTTGCTGTTCAAGCGCCTGTTGGCGGCTTTCGCGGGCGGAGATATCCCGTCCGATACCGACCACGCCGAGCGGCGAGCCGTCAGCAGCTGTTATCCGGCCCCCGGTGAATTCGTACGGCACTGTCGTGCCATCGGCGGTTAGCAGATCGGCCTCGAACGACGTTTCACCGGTCGAAAAAGCCGTCTCGATGCCCTGTCGAACGGTTTCACGATCTGATGGGGCGAAGAGTGCTGTCAGCGACATCGGCCCGAGATCAGCGTCTGTATATCCGGTGGCTGCCGCCAGTGCATCGTTCCAGCGAGCCAGCTCGCCGTTCTCATCGAGTTCATAGAACAGATCCGGCACTGCATCGACCGGTGCGTCAGGGCGGTCTATTTCTGCAATATGTTCGGACTCGCATCGCTTCCGCTCGGTGATGTCACGCGAGGCACCGACGATTCTGGCGACCGTGCCATCTTCAACAATGGGCTGTGCCTTGGCTCGCACCCAGCGCTGTTCGCCATCCGGTCTGGTGATTTGGAATTCGAGTTCGACGGATTCTCCCGCTGAGACGCGCTGCATCGACTGGATGACTCTATCCTGATCCGTGGGATGAATCGCTGTCATGAACTCATCGGGGCTGGTCTGCAACGACTCGACGGAGCGGCCGTAGAGCGTTTCGTATGCCGAATTGACGAACTGTATCTCGGTCCAGTCCCCGGAGAACACCCACAGCAGTTCGCTCGACTGTTCTGCCAGTTCTGTGAGTTGCTGTCTAGTCCGACTCGCGAGTTCTGTCGACCGGTGATGTTCGACGAGTAACCGAATCCGATTGGCGAGAAGGTCGCGACGGGCAACAGCTGTATCTCTTCTGAAAACGTCGGTAACCCCGTTCGAGATTGCGTCGCTGGCGACGGATTCCGGCTCGGTCAGCAGCAACACCGGGACATTACTGTCCCGCTCGCGGACTATCTCAGCGAATTCACGGCCGGACCGGTCCGGGAGGTTGTCGGCGGCAACGATGCCATCGATAGCGGTGCCTTCGAGACGGTCGAGCGCACTGTCTGCCCGGTCGGTCGTCGTCAGCGTCAGCGAGTCCGGGCCCCGACTATCCGGGAACTCGACAGTCTCGTCGAGTAGCGGCCTGTCGTCTACCTGCAACACGTGCATCGAATTCGCAGCCGCATATGTGTCAGACATATTGTGTAAATAGAAATTCATCATCCCTCTTGAAGCTACGCCTGCAGTGATACATTACGCACCGAAGCGGTCTGAAACTGCACCCCGATCAATCTTGTCTGGGCCGCTGGTCGGCATCGCCTCGACGAACGCGATATCGCGGGGGTGTTTGTACCGTGCTAGGCGGTCGTCGAGGAACGTTCGGAGGTCGTCAAGCGTCAGCGGTCGGTCGCCAGCCCCGTCGGTCACAGCAGTGGATGCGGGCTCGATGACAGCCTTTCCGACCTGCCCCCATCTGTCGTCGGGGACCGGAATCACAACGACTTCACCGACCATGGTATGGTCGGCGATAGCGTCCTCGACCTCCGCGGGAAAGACGTTCTCGCCGCCGCTGACGAACATGTGCTTGGTGCGGCCCTCGATGTAGTAGTAGCCGTCCGCGTCGACGCGGGCGAGGTCGCCGGTCGACACCCAGCCGTCGCCAAATGTCTCGGCGGTTGCGTCCGGGTTGTCGAGGTAGCCCGCCGCGGCGTGGGGCGAGCGCAACTGGAGTTCGCCAACGGTGCCGGGGTCGACCGGGTCCCGTGAACCGGCGGGGCTGCCTTTGTTGTCACGGTCTTCGGGTTCGACGACTCTGGCGTCAACGTGCAACACCGGCTTGCCGACCGAACCGGCCTTCTCGTGGGGCCAGCCCTCGGGCATCGCGAAGTTGTTCGGCCCGCACTCGGTGAGGCCGTACCCCTGCGAGAGGTTGACGCCACGGTCCCACCACGTCTCCATCACGCTTTTGCGACAGGGGCCGCCGCCGGATTTGGCGAAGCGGAGCGACGAGAGGTCCGTCTCCGCCCAGCGGTCGTGGTTCGCCATCATCCGCAGGATTGCCGGGACGGCGACAAGGACGTTCCCGCCCTCCGAGTCGATGATCTCCAGTACGTCGCTAGGGTCAAACGCACGGGCGATGACCACTGTCCCGCCCATGTGCCACAGGGGGACGGTGAGAACGTTCCAGCCACCGGTGTGAAACATCGGAAACACCATCGGCGTCACGTCGTCCTCGCGCAGTCCCCAGGCCGTAATCGTATTCAGAGAGTTCCAGACGATGCCGCGGTGGGTTAGTTCCGTCTCCTTTGGCGTTCCAGTCGACCCACCGGTGTGCAGGAGGAGATGTGTGTCGCCGGGGGCCGGCGTTGCTGTCTCGACGGGTGTGTCGTCCTCGGGGAGGGCCGAAGCGTAGGGCGTGCTGTCGAGCGTGGCAGCCGAGGACGCGCTGTCGGCGGCGGTTCCGAGATGGATAAGCTGGGGAGCCGCCGTATCGGCTGTCTCCAGAGCAGTCGAGACAGTCTCGGCGGAGGAAGCCTCGACAACGAGGAGTTCCGGGTCCACGCGGTCGAGGAGTTCGGCGAGTTCCGGGGGCGCAAGCCGGTGGGACAGCGGAGCCAGTCGGCTCCCGGTCTTGGCGGAGGCGAAGAACAGGTCGACGACAGCTGGGCGGTTCCGCGAGACGACGGCGACAGTACCGGTAGACTCACCACTGTCGCCGACGCCGTACCGCCGAAGCAGGCGAGCGGTCCGGTTCGCTCGCCGGTCCAGTTCGGCGTACGTGAACCGCTCGCCGGTCGTCGCATCCACCAATCCCTCGCGGTCCGGGGTGAGCGCGGCCCGGCGCTCGCTCCAGGCACCGACCCACTTTTGTGGGGTACCGGGGCCGAGTTCAGACATCGTCGATAAACTCCTGTATCTGTGTGTTGACGCGCTCGTACTCCTCGATGAACAGCAGGTGCGGGCCGCCGTGGACGGTGATGAAGTCGGCGTTCGGGAGCCCGCGTGCCAGTAGCTTCCCGTTCTCGTAGGGGACCACCTCGTCGGCGGTCCCGTGGATGACGAGGGCCGGGACCGTGATTTCACCGAGGCGGTCCGACGCGTTGAACGCCTGAACCGCCGCGCCTTGCCAGTCCAGTGCCTGGTCGCTGGCGTCGCTATCGATGCGCCAGTCGATGATGCGCTCGATGAGGTCTTCGTGGGCTTCCATGAACGAATCTGAGAGCGCCGGCTGCATCTTGTACCGTCGGAGTTCGCGTTCGTCGAGGTCATCAGGGACGGCGAACATCCGCTGCTGTGTCTCCTCAGGGACGGGGACCGCTTCGGGACCACCTGGGGAGGTACACATGAGCGTCAGCGACCTGGCCCGGTCGTACTCCAGGGCGTATTGCTGGGCGATCATCCCGCCCATGCTGGCCCCGACGACGTGGGCCTGCTCGATGCCGGCGTCGTCGAGTACGGCCTCCAGGTCGCTCGCCATCTGGCTCATGGTGTACGGACCTCCGGGTTCGTCCGAATCGCCGGTTCCGCGGTTGTCCCACACGATAGTCTGGTACTCCTCAACGAGCGCTTCCTGTTGCCACAGCCACATCCAGCGGCCGTAGCCGATGCCCTCAACGAAGACGACGGTTTCGGCGTCAGGCGGCCCCTCGCGCTCATAAGCGAGCGAGACGCCGTCGTTGGTTGCGTAGTGCATACTGACTGGTTCTGGTTGAATATCCTTCAAGTAGTTCGGTTCCGCGTTCATTGCTCTGGCTCTGCGTTCGGGTGGTCACGCGGCGTATCGTTTCGCCGTCGATACGTCTCTGTCGGGTAGCCGGGCAGTGACCGGCCGCTCCATGCCCAAGTCGTCGTTCTGTCGGGCGGTTCGATTGTCGTTTTTACGGGTTTCATTGGTCGGACTCACCCCAGACCTTCGCCGGCAGCGCCTCTGCGAACGTCCCACCAACACGTGCCCGGAGCGTCCCAAGCAGCCCGTCGGGGACGTAGAGCACGAACAGCACAAACACGATTCCGACGTAGAGGCTCGCGTGGCCGTTCAACAGCAGGTCAATAAGGCCGCCGATGGTCGTCTCGCCGACCAGCGTCGCGTCAAGCGTTTCCTGCCCTAACAGCGCACGGAGATAGGGCAACAGGCCGCCACCCTGCCCGGCCTTCGAGAGGAACTCTCGGACGGTTTCGTCGAATAGATGCCCGTACAGCGAGCCGGCAAGCGTGCCGAAACCGCCGATGATACTCGCAAGCAGGGCGTCGCCAGTCACCAGGAAGTAAAAGGAGTTCTCCGGGCTTGCCGAGCGCTTGAAGCCGGCGAATAAGCCACCGGCAACGGCAGCGAAGAAGCCACTGATGGCGAAGGCCCCGAGCTTGTACAGATACGTGTTGTAGCCGATGGCGACGGCGCGTTCCTCGTTTTCCCGGATGGCGAGCATCACTCGGCCAAAGGGAGAGTGGATGATGCGCTGCATAGCGAAGTAGCAGGCCAGAACGACGAGGCCGATCATGTAGTAGGACACTTCTGTGCCGGACAGCGTCGACCCCAGCAGGGTGACCTCGTCGCCGGTAAGGACGCCGATTGACAGCGAGAGCTGGTCGATGCCGGGAACCCCGATCTGAAATCCCTCGGCGTGGCTTGGCCCGACCGCCGGACCGTCGCGGGGGTTGGTCGCCACGTAGTCCCAGCCGCGGACGAACACGTAGAACACCTGCGCGAAGCCGAGCGTAATCATCGCGAAGTAGACGCCAGAGAGGCGGAACGAGACGAGGCCGACGAGCACCGCCAGCACGACGGCGATGAGACCGCCGACCAGCAGGGACAGCATGAACGGCGTCCCGGGGCCAAGCAGCGGCAGCTTCCCGTTGGCGATGAGGATGACGGTGTACGCGCCGGTGCCGTAGAACACCGCGTGGCCAAACGAGAGGTAGCCGGTGTAGCCGCTGATGAAGTCAAACGAGATAGCAAAAAGGCCGAAGTACAGCACGCCGACCATCGTCTCCACCGTCGGCAGGAGCATCTGCGTCTCGGCGCTGACCGCCGAGTTCAACAGCGTGTGATACACCGGCGGGTATAGCGCCAGCAGGGCAATGACGAGGATGTGGGCGGTGTGGTCTCGCAGGTATTCGCGGGGCCATCCAGTTTCCACAGTCGTGGCCGGTGGCTCGGACGCCGCCTCGGCGTCAGCCTCGGGTTCGGCGCTAATGGCCCCCCACCTCCTCGACGCCGAATAGCCCTTGCGGGCGGACGATGAGTGTCACCACGAGGACCAGAAACAGCACGATTTCCGGCAGGCCCGTGAACTCGATGACGTTCTGGAACCACCAGGTCGTTACCGCGTCGGCCATCCCGACGACCAGTGCGGCGACGACGGTGCCACGGAACGTTCCGAGGCCGCCGACGATGACGACGATGAACGCCGGCAGCAGCGTCTCGGCCGCGAGCGGGACGCTCGCACCCCACGTCGGGTCCCACATCAGCAGCGTTCCGGCCGCGCCGGCCAGCCCGATACCCAGCGCGAACACGACGGTAAACACCTGCCGAACGTCGATGCCGAGCGCCGACGCCATCTCCGCGTCCTCGCTCCCGGCCCGGATGTACAGGCCGTAGCGGGTCTTTGTGAGGAACGCCCAGATGCCGACCACCGTGATAGTTCCAAGGAGTATCTGGAACAGCGACATCCAGCCGACGCTGACGGGACCGAGGGCGACCGGTTCGCGGAGGAACTGGGGCTTGGTCGCCAGCGCGGCCTGCCAGTCCGACAGCGGCTGGAGGCCGTAGACACCCAGCACAATGCGAACGACCTCCTCGATGACGAGCGTCAGGCCGAACGTCAGCAGGATCTGGTATATTGGCGGCCGGTCGTACAGCGGCCGGATGATGGTTGTCTCGATAGCCCCGCCCAGCATCGTCAACAGTGCGAAGACGACGACGATGGCGACGAAGAACAGGCCGAGGCGGGTCAGCGGCGCTGTTCCGCCAGTGACTGTGACCACCATCAGGAGGCCGCCGAGGTACGCCCCGACCATCGTCAGCGACCCGTGGGCGAAGTTCAGCACGCCCATGAGGCCGAAGATGAGTGTGAGGCCGCTGGCGATCATCACGTACAGCGCCGACTTGGCGAGTCCGTTGACGATGACACCGCCGAGTTCACCGAGGGTCAAAAACTCCGCGAGCGCTTCGACAATCATGCCGATAGATACCTCCTGAACCGCTCGTCGTCAGCCGTCACCGCCGCTGTCTCGCCGTCGTCGACGACGCGGCCCTTGTCGAGGATGTAGAACCGGTCGGCGAGGTCGAGCGCCAGCGGAAGGTTCTGCTCGACCAGCAACATCGTCACCTCCTCGCTCGCCTTCGACAGCGCCTCGGCCACGTCGGCGACAATCTGGGGAGCTAGCCCCTCGCTCGGTTCGTCGACCAGCAGCAGGTCGTTGTCGCCGACCAGCCCGCGAGCGATGGCGAGCATCTGCTGTTGGCCGCCCGACAGCGTGCCGGCGTCCTGCCCCCGCCGCTCTTCGAGAATCGGGAACGAATCGAACGCCAGTTGCAGACCGTCGCTCACATCGTCGGGGTCCGGTATCGCCGCCCGGAGGTTCTCCTCGACACTGAGTTGGCTGAACATCCGACGGTCCTCAGGAATCCAACCCAGCCCCCGAGTCGCAACCTCGTGTGTTTCCAGCCCGACCAGCGACTCATCGCGGAACGTGATCGACCCCTCGCGGGGCGGCGTCAGCTGTAGAATCGTTCGGAGCGTCGTGGTCTTGCCAACGCCGTTTCGGCCGGCCAGCGCGACCACCTCTCCCTCCTCGACGGAGAGGTCAACGCCTTCGAGGATGTGGCTGTCGCCGTAGTACGTGTGGACGCCGCCGAGTTCGAGCAGGCTCACGCCGTCCCCTCCTCCGAGTCCGTTTCGGACCCCGCCGCAGTCGTATCGTCGTCAAGACTGCCCGGTTCGTAGCCGCCGAGATACGCCGACTGGACGTCGGGGTTAGCCCGTACCTCTGCTGGCGGTCCGTCGGCGATGACCGCACCCTGATGGAGCACGACGACGCGGTCGGAGACGCCCATCACGATGTCCATGTTGTGCTCGACCAGCAGGACTGGGTAGTCCTCCGCCACTGCTTCGATGAGGTCCCGGATTTCGTCGACGCTCTCCGAGGAGACGCCGGCGTTTGGCTCGTCCAGCAGGAGCACTGCGGGGTCGCCGGCCAGCGCGATGGCGACTTCGAGTTTGCGCTTTGCGCCGTGGCTCAGCGTGCTCGCGAGGTCCTCGGCCCGGTGGGCAAGCCCGACCCGGTCGAGAATCTCGTGGGCGCGCTCCGTGAACTCGTCGTAGTGGTCGACGTTGCGCCAGAACGTCGTGGCGTCGTCGCTGTGGGCCTGTTCCGCGACCCGGACGTTTTCTAGTACCGTGCTGTTGGGGAAGACGTTCGTCACCTGGTAGGAGCGGTGGATGCCCTTGCTGGCCGTCTCGTGCGGCGACGCGTCGGTGATGTCCTCCCACTGTCTGTCACGCCGGAGTTCGACCGTCCCCTCGGTGGGCGAGAGGGTCCCGGTCAGCAGATTGAAGAACGTCGTCTTGCCGGCCCCGTTCGGGCCGATAAGTGAGCACAGTTCCGCTTCGAGTTCAAAGTCGACGCTGTTGACGGCGGTGAGTCCGCCGAACTCCTTTGTCAGTCCCTGTGTTCTGAGCATCCCTACAGTGAACAGTCCATCTGGTCGCTATCCTGTGGGATAGTCGTCTCGTCGGCACTGATTCGGGCCAGCGGTTCGCCGGGCATGATGGCGGCGCCCCAGTTGTCGGCCCACTCGTCGGTTGTCGGAATCGGGTTCGCGACGGTCATGGCCGAGCGCGCCTGGTTGTTGTACTCTTGGAAGGTGTAACCGTTCTCGCCTTTCGGCGTGTCGGTGACGGTCATCCCCTTCAGGGCGTCGGCGATGTCCGTACCCTCGGTCGACCCGCTCTCCTGAACCGCCTGATGGATCGCTGACGCGCCGGTGAAGGTCCCCGCTGAGAACAGGTCCGGGACGACGCCGTAGGCGCTGGTGTAGCTGTCGACGAACGCGTCGTTGATCGGGTTGTCGTACTGGTTCCAGTGGTAGCGAGTCGTGAACGGCCCGAGCTGTGAGTCCCTGATCTTCTCCGCTGTCAGGGGCTCGCCGAGCACGCTCTGCATCGTCCCACCGACGACGCTGTTGGTGATTCTGGTGGCGAACCCGCCGAACACCCGATAGGAGTACTCACCGGAGAGGAAGGCGTTGAACATCGCCGGAAGCGTCGCGACGGTGAACCCGCCGACGACGCCTTCGGCCCCGGCTTCCTCGGCGTTGTCAAGCAGCCCATCCCACTCGGCGTAGCCTTGTTCGACGAAGCGTTCGCCGACGATATCGACGCCTTCGGCCTCCAGCACGTCCCGGTAGTTGTTGACGACCGCACGGCCGAAACTGTAGTCCGCGCCGAACAGATAGACGCTCGATACGTCCGTCTCTCTGGCGACGTACTTCCCGCCCGAGCGGGCGTCCATCGCGGTGTTCTCGCTCGCTCGGTAGACGAGGTCGCTACAGGTCTCGGAGTTGGACGTGATGTCGGCCGACGCCGCCGGACCGAGCATGATGGGGACCTGCGCCTGATTGACGACCGTCGTGACGACCCGGCTGGCGACCGCCGAGGACGCACAGCCGGCGAGCATGTCTACGTCTTCGTTCTCGACGAGGTTCGTCGCTGCCGTCTGTGCCGTGTCCGCCGAGAACTCCGTGTCCCGAATTAGCAGGCGATACTCCGTGTCACCGGCGGTGATCGTAACCTCGCCGCTGCCGGGGTCTGTCGGCGGATCGGTATCACCCTTGTACGCCAGCCCGGAGAGGAACCCCCACAGCGACTGGTCGCCGTAGTACTTCAGGTCACCAGCGCGGGGCTGAAGGACTCCGATACTAACGGTCTGTTCCGAACCACTGCCGCCCGATTCGCCGTTCGTGCTACTGTCCGTCGTCCCGCCGTCCGAATCGTCCTGTTCAGTCATGGATGAGTCGTCACTGACACAGCCGCTGAGCCCGACAACACCAGCACCGAGCGCGCCGAGAACGCGCCTCCGTGTAGCCGTATTCTGCATAACAGATTATTGTAGACTCGCCGACCATATAGTGTGCTGAGTTAACATGTTAACGCAGTTCTCGTCCGGACCGGGATTGGTACAAAAATGGCGGTAGACGGCCTATCTCGCCCCTCGCTTGCGGACTGTCCTCTCACACCGATTTGACTATCTGCTACGTAGCTGCTTCAGCGACTGTTGCCCGGTATATCTCAGCGGTCACCCACGTTAGTAACGGGGGAATAATAGAGAGTCCCAGTCCAAGGGCCACCACGAACTGTGTGTCAGACGAAATGGAGTAGATACCTGCGACAAAGGTACCTTTGACGGCAGCTAGCCAAACGAGTATCACTGTCGGTATCACTGGTCGCTGACGAAATGATGCCCACACTGATACAGCCAGGAGCGTAATTCCGAACAGAAGGTACGCGAGAGTTACGATTTCAGCTAGAAGCCCGAGTTCGTGGCTGGGATCTATTCGCAGGTGTGCCCAATACCGCTTGATACCCAACCAGCAAACATAGAGGCCAGCTAGGCTGAGACCGACAGACGGCATTTGATCGCGGAGTGTCCTACTGAGTTCCATGGGCAGAATCTGTTCTCCTATCGTGAATTGTGTGGTATATGGTTTCTAGTATGTCTTGTAGCTGATAAGGACGGACGGCGGCACAGTTGGGACTCGATCTTTGCTGGGTAGCACTCTAGGTGGGACGCGATCAAGCCGTCAGAGCCGCAGAATCAGTCCTCGATGTTATCAAGCGCTTCGACGACGCGTTCGATCATCTTGCGCTCGCCGCGCCGGAGGTTCTTCGAGACGGCGGGTTTGGACACGCCGAAGTCCTCGGCCAGCGACCCCAGTGTCGCGTCCCGGGGTGACTCGAAGTAGCCTTCGGAGACGGCGGTTTCCAGCGTCTCGCGTTCGGTGTCCGAGAGGTCCCGACAGCCGTCCACGAGTGTCATCGCCGCGCCGGCGTTCTGCACGAGGTCTTGGAGCTGTGGGAGCGTCGTCGACGTGCGTTCGACCACGTCGTACTCGTTGTCACGGTCAAGTTCCGAGAGCGTCGTGTCGGCGTCTCGGCCACGGTCGAAGCCGACGTGCCAGGTCTCGCTGCCTGCCTCAATGTGGAAGGGTCCGGTGATGTAGCCGCCGTTGTCTCTGATGGTCTGCATCGCCGCCGTTTCCTCGATAGTCGTCCGGATGTGAGCGGCGTTGTTCTCGCGGCGCAACAGCACACAGTCGTTCATGTTCTCGTGGGTCTGCAAGCTGTCCAGCCCCGTATCGAGTACCCCCGCATCCTCAGCCTCAACAACCATCCGTGTCTCCAACTCCCGCGCACGCTGGTCGAAGTCCCAGTGTACCGCTGCAAAAGCGACATCGTGGTCTGCCGTCGTGTCGATGAAGGGGCAGTCGTACTGCTCCATGTCCAGAGCGATATCTATCATTGGCAGTCCACTGTATCACGAACAATTCGTGTGATACGGTAAAGAACCCCACGATTAATAGTAGCTATTTCTCGCAACCGGGTTCTTCACGAACGTCTATCCCTGATACACCGTTTCAATAGTGTTTTAGGGCTCGGTTCTGGATGAAGTGGTATGACTTTGCACGCCAGAGAGATAAACCAGGACGTACGGGAGTTGGGTGCGCTCCTGGGCGAGGTGCTGGAGGCACAAACGTCAACCGAGGCGTTTGACACAGTAGAAACTATCCGGAACTCGTGTATCGACTACCGGCGCGGTGACGCCGAGACACGGGACGAGGTCCACCGGGCGCTGAACCGACTGAATCCGGAAACGCAGGACATTGTCGCACGCGCGTTTACGACGTACTTCGAGCTTATCAATCTCGCTGAGGAACGCGAACGGGTCCGCGAAATCCGAGAGGGCAGCCAGGGGGATGTGCTGGCCGACAGCGTCGAGGAAGCCGTCCGGGACCTGGCCGAACGCGGCGCAGACCCGGAGGAGTTCGAGCAGGTACTCGAAGACGTTCTCATCCAGCCGACGTTCACGGCTCACCCCACCGAAGCCCGCCGGAAGACGGTGAAGGCGAAGCTCCGGTCGGTCGCCCGTGACATCGAACGCCTCGACGAGCGGCGACTCACCGAACGCGAACAGAAGCGCATCGAGCGCAACCTCGACGCCGAAGTGACGAGCCTCTGGCAGACGCCACAGGTCCGGGACCGCCGCCCGGAGGTCACCGACGAAGCGCTGAACGTCCAGTGGTACCTCGAAAACGTCCTGTTCGACGTTATCGACGAGGTGTACGACGAACTCGAACACACCCTCGAAGACGTGTACGACGAGGACATCGACATCGACACGCTCTACGAGTTCCGCTCGTGGGCCGGCTCCGACCGCGACGGCAACCCGTTTGTCACGACCGACGTGACCGAGGAGACGCTGGAGCGCCAGCGCGAGACTGTACTGCCGCTGTACCGCACCAAGCTCAAGGAACTCTCCGGCGTGCTGAGTCAGGATGCCTCGAACATCGCGACCGACGCGCTGTTCAACGAGCGACTGGACCGTCACAAGTCCAAGCTCCCTGGCGTCGCCAAGGAAGCCGAAGAGCGGTATCCCGACGAGCCCTACCGCCAGAAGCTCCGGCTGATGCGCGAATCCGTCATCCGGGTCAGCGACGTCCGCCAAGGCGGCTACGAGAGCGAGGAAGAACTGCTGACCGACCTCCGCGTCATCGCCGACAGCCTCCGGGAAAACGACGCCGAGGTCATCGCCGAGGCCCACGTCGACCCACTGATCCGAAAGGTCGAGACGTTCGGCTTCACCCTCGCCAGCCTCGACCTGCGCGACCACCGGAAGATGCATACCGACGCCATCGCCGAAGCTGTCGACCGGCAAGGCATCGACTACGCGTCGATGGACGAGGACGAGCGCGTCGAGTTCCTGACCGAGGCCATCCTCCAGGATAACACCGTTATCGACATGGAAGACACCGAGGGTCTCTCGGAGGACGCTACCCGCGTCCTCGACCGCTTCCGTGCGACCGCCGACTGGCAAAACGAGTTCGGCATCGACGCCATCGACACCTACGCTATCTCGTGGTGTGAAGAGCCCAGCCACGCGCTTGAGGTCCTGTTCCTCGCTGACCAGGTCGACATCGTCGACCTACCCGGCTACTGCGGGTTCGACGTGGTCCCGCTGCTGGAATCGGAGTACGCCCTCTCCGGAGCCCGCCGCATCATGGGCACGCTGTTCGAGAACGAGGCCTACTCCCAGGCGCTGGAAGCCCGGGACAACATTCAGGAAATCATGCTTGGCTACTCCGACTCGAACAAGGAGAACGGCTTCCTCGCCGCCAACTGGTCGCTGTACAACAACCAGAAGCGACTGGCGGACATCACCGACGACTACGACGTGGAGATGCGCCTGTTCCACGGCCGCGGCGGCTCCATCTCCCGCGGCGGCGGCCCGATGAACGACGCCATGCTGGCCCTGCCAAACGAGACGGTGACCGGCCAGATCAAGTTCACCGAGCAGGGCGAGGCCATCGCCGAGAAGTACGCCAACCACGACATCGCCGAGCGAAACCTCGAACAGATGCTCAACGCCCAGATACGGGCGCGGCAAAACGCAATCGAGGAGCCCGTCGAGGAGATTCCCGACGAGTGGGCGGAGGCGATGGAGACAGCGGCCGACGCCGCCCGCGACGAGTATCAGGACCTGCTTGAGACCGACGGCTTCGTCGAGTTCTTCGAGCAGGCGACGCCGATCACCGTCATCGAGAACCTCAATATGGGCTCGCGGCCGGCTTCCCGAAGTGAGGACCGCAGTGTCGAGGACCTCCGTGCCATTCCGTGGGTGTTCTCCTGGACGCAGGCCCGCTGTATCATCCCTGGCTGGTACTCGATCTCGACCGGGCTGGACGCCTATCTGGAGAATGGCGGCGACATGGAAACCTTACAGGAGATGTACGAGAACTGGCCGTTCTTCCGGACGAAACTCGACAACGCGTCGCTGGCGCTCGCCCGAACTGACCTCGGAATCGCCGAGGAGTACGCCGACCTCGCTGACCCCGAACTCCGCGAGCGCATCTACCCGCGTATCGTCGAGGAGTACGAGAACACCGTCGCGAAGGTGCTCGAAATCACCGGGCAGGACGGCCTGCTCTCGCGGGACTGGCTCAAGGAGAACTTGGAGCGCCGGAACCCGTACGTCGACCCACTGAACCTGTTGCAGGTCCGTCTGCTCAAGCAGTCTCACCGGACTGAAACTGAGCGCCGGACCCTGCGGCTGACCGTTCAGGGTATCGCGGCCGGAATGAAAAACACCGGGTGAGCCACTGAACGACGCCGGCCAAGGCGTCGTTGTAACGACTTACTACAAAGGTAGTACCCATCGAAGGATTTACGCGTCTGCCCACGGAGTAGCCGGTATGGCACTCGAAACAGTTCTTCTCGCAGTTGGACCAAACGACGCCGACCGAATCGACGAACTCGCTGACGCCGTGCTTGATATCGCGAGCCCGGCCGATGCGACGGTCATCGTCGCACACGTATTCACCGACGACCAGTACGACGGCGTCGTCGACAGGCTCGAATTCGAATCGACCGGCGAAGCCGACCCCGACGAGGTCGCCGACCGCCACACAACAGTCCGGGAGCTCGTCTCACGGTTTGACGACGCCGGTCTGTCCACACAGGTCCGCGGTGCCGTTGGCAACCACGGCGAGCAGATCGTTAGCCTCGCCGAAGTGACGAACTCGGATCTCGCCGTCGTCGGCGGCCGAAAGCGCTCGCCGACCGGGAAGGCCGTCTTCGGCTCCACAGCACAGGAAGTCATGCTGAACGCGCCGTGTCCGGTCACGTTCGTCCGCGGCGACGAGTAGCGAGGAGGTGTACAACTCCATTTCAGGGTCGCTTTTCAGGCGTCTATACCGCGATATCGTTCGCCAGCCGCGCATCTCGTATCCCGAATACTACCATAGTACGTACCAGATACACAAATGTTGAAGTCTGAGCAGTCCTGCGAAACGATATGGCACAAGAGATCGTTTGGTACGGGGCTGGGGCTGGGGCGTTTTTCATGTCAGCTGTTGTCTTCGTGTGGTTCGCTGCAACGAGGGGTAATATCAGGTCCTCGTTCTACTACCTGCCGCCGATACACACCTCAGTCGCGGGAGCGGCATACGTGGCGATGGCACTCACAGCGGGCGGCCAGCTCGGGGACACGGTTAGCATCACGACGCTCAGGTTTGCCGATTGGATCGTCTCAACGCCGATCATCACGTACTATCTCGCACGGCTGGCTGGCGTCGACACGCAGACGCGGCGGCTCGCAGTGGCCGCAAACGTGGTGATGATCGGCGTGGGATACGGCTTCGTCAGTATGTCGGGGTCGCTCCGGTGGATTGCCTTCGCCGTGTCCACGGTCGCATTCATCGGGCTACTCTATTTGTATATCAAAACGTTTGCCCGGAAGATTAAGGCTGCAACAGCGAGCGTCCGCAGCCTGTTCCAGAGCCTCCGAGACTTGACTGTCGTGACGTGGTCACTCTACCCGGTTGTCTACTTTCTGGGTCCTCTCGGGGCGGGAATCATTCAGGTCCCTGACCTGAACTTCCTCGTTGCAGTTCTTGACACCATTGCCAAAGTCGGATTTATGTCGATTCTGCTTGTCAGATACAATTCGGTTGAGACGTTCGTCGACAGCTGGTCCGTAGCTCCCGCCAAGTGACTGACACTGGTACCTCCATGTATATACCAGATACACCGGTTTTATCCGAGAAAAATCCCTAGGGAGGCTATATGTCGGCAGTAACCAAGCGGAGCGGCTCGTACGGTCGGACCTTGGGGGTAGGAGCGGTGTTGGTTCTTGTGTTGGCTACGCTGGCGGTGGTGAATGTGTACACCAATCTGGCGCCCGAAATGAGCGGTTCACAGCAGTCGATGCTTCTCTCGGGACTCGTGAGTATACTGTTGATCGTCGCAGTTGCGTTGCTGTTCGTGGCGACGATCATCGGCCGGGAGCGGACTGCAGCCGTAGAGACACTCGCTGCGCAGGCGCGCCAGATTGAGCAGGGAGAGCTTGACGTCGACCTTGCGACGAACCGGACGGACGACGTGGGGGACATATACCGAGCGCTCGCCGTGTTACGCGATTCAGAGCAGCTAGACCGGCAGCATGGGGTTTCTGCGGAAGTCGTCGCACAGTACTGTGAAACGGCTGTCGAAATTTCGAACGGTAACGACGACAGCCGGCTTGAGGAAAACGTAGACGACCCACAGCTGGCGGAGTTAGCGATGCGATTCAACGAGATTCTGGACCAACGTAAACGGGACGCAGAGATCGATTCCCGATAAAGCATCTTATCGTTGAACTGTTACCAGCAGATTTGCCGGCGGCAACTGGCCGCGAGAGTCACGAAAGTCAATGACAGACAAGCCCGACGAAGACGCGTTCGAACCGAACCGTGTGAGAATCTCTGGGGAGACCGAAGCGGACATCGTGGCGCTGTCACTCAGTCTCGACTCCGATACGATTACCATCGACACGCGGACCGGCACAGTGTCGAGCGAACAACTGACGCTCCCGTATGACCGCCTAGAGTCAGTCCACATCGTCCGCGAGGGAACATACACTGTGGTCTTCGAGACGGACCGGTGTGAGTACGCGCTCACAAACCTCGCTGCCGACCGGGCAGCCGTACGGGAGCTCGTCGATTACGCCCGGCAACAGGGTGGACTCAGAACCGAGCGAGAGTCGAGCGACTCGACAGCGGAGTCACAGGCTACAGATGCACCAACAGAGCGGGACGACGGAGAGACAGAACAGGAAGCGGCACCGAAGACGGAACTCGACGAGTGGACCTGGGGAGAGACGTCCGGGACCGACTGACTGTCTCAATCACGGTGGCGGCGGGCCGTGACCTGTCGGTTGGACGTCACTCCACCAGCGCGGCTTCGAGGAGTTCGAGCGGATGTCGGATCTCGTAGCCGCTGCCGTGTTCCATCTGCATCGCGCAGGTCGGGCACTCGGTCATGCCGGTTTCGCCTTCGGCGTGTTCCATGTGCTCGAACATCTCCTCGCCGATCTCCATCGACTTCTCGTATTTCTCCTCTTTCCAGCCGTAGGTCCCCGAGATGCCGGAACAGGAGTCACCCACATCCTCGACCTCAGCGCCGTCGAGGTCGCGGAATAGTTCGACGGCCTGGCGGTCTAGTCCTTGATTGCGCGAGTGACACGGCGCGTGGTAAGCGAACTCCTCGGCGAGGTCGCCGTCCACGTCGGCCGCCTGCACTTCGCCCTTGAGGTCTTCGTGAATGCGGAGGTACTCGACGGCCTCGAAGGTGTTCTCGGCGACCTTGTCGATGCCGTCGATGTCGAACAGTTCGGGGTACTCCTGCCGGAGCGCCATCGAACACGAGGTACAGGAGGCAATGGCGTGGTATCCCTCGTCGACGAGTTCGGACATCGACGAGACGTTCGTCTCGGCGTGGCGGCGGGCGTCGTCGAGCATCCCGTTGGCGAACATCGGCGTCCCGGAACACTTCTGTTCGGGTGCCACAACCTCGTAGCCGAACTCCTCGTACACGCGGACCATCGCCTTGCCGACCTCCGGCGTGTTGTAGTTGGAGTAACAGCCGTGGAAGTACGCCACTTTCTTGTCGGCGTCCTCGGGGAGCCCGCGACGTTTGCGGGCTGCCTTCGCGTTCTCTCGCGACTTGACCTGACCGCCACGGTCGGCCCACCACTCGCGGAAGGTCTGTTTTGCGAATTCTGGGAAGTCACGCTCGCTGGTGACACCGAGCGTCTTCTCCATGACCCAGCGGGCCGGCCCGAAGTTCATGGCGAAGTTCGCCAGCCGCGGGACCTTGCTCGCGAAGAACGCGGAGGTGCGGTAGTTCGCGAGGATGCGGTTCCGGATGTACTCGACGGAGAGCTTGTCCATCTGCTCGCTGACGTACTCCCCGCGAGCGGTGTTGTGCATCTGGCTGAGCGGGACGCCCGATGGGCAGGCGTTGTCACAGCGCATGCAGTTCGAGCAGTCCATCACCGAGTCGTCGATCTCGTGGTCGTCGTCGGACTGCTTGAGCCGCCACTGCTCGGGGCCCTGAAACTTTGGGCCGGGGAAGTCGTCGTCGACCTCCGCGACGGGGCAGTTCGTGTCGCAGGTCGAGCATTTGAAACAGGAGTCCGCGCCGGGCCGGAGGTCGAAGTCGTCGCTGTCGGGGAAGACATCAACTGGTTCGAACTCCTCGCCTGTGTTCGGTGCTACCGGGTCAAACTCTGTCTCTGGTGGGGTTTCAGCGTCACTCATCGTGCTTCCTGTGCGGCGCGCTGGCCCGCCGCGTAGCCTGTTGCGATCGAGACCCCGCTACCGGATTTCTCGGCGGCGAAATCATAGCCGCCCAGTACGGAGCCGGCAGCGCGCAGGTTCTCGAACTCGCTGTGCTCGCTCGCATCGAGGGGTCGAAGGTCGTCGTCGGTCGCCACGCCGTAGCGGGCGAACTCGTGGTCGCCGAACAGTTCACCCTCGAACCAGTCATAGCGGTCCGCGGCGTGGGGGATGTGGCAGTCGAACACCGGTTCGTACACGCCCTCGCGGTCGGACTCGACGCCCTTGCCGACGAAGCCACCGGTCGCGAGAACGTACTGGTCGGCGCTGTTGGGTATCTTCGCGCCGTTCTTCTCGATGAATACCTTCTCGATACGGTCCTCGCCGTCGAAATCGACGACTGGATTGCCGGTCTCGATGCTGGCCCCGGCCTCGTCCAGTGCCGAGAACAGCGCGTCCTCCAGTCGGAGGCCGGGTAGCGACGGCGGCCCCATCGGGACCTCGAACACGTCGACGCCGAGGTGGTCGCCCAGTGCATCACGGATCGCACCGGGGTTGTCGTCGCCGAGAATCGCCGGGAAGCCGACCCGCTCTTCGTCCTCCAGCAACGGGTTCACGCGCTGAGCAAGCGCCTCGCGGGCTGGGACCATGCGTCCGCGAACCGCCACCTCGCTGTTGGTATCGAGCAGTTTTGCGTACCGCGTGACCTTCGCGTCCGCGCGCAGGTCGCCCGGGAACCGGATGGTCTCGCCGCGGACATCGAATGGCACGCCCGTTGCGTCGAGATGGGCAGCGACGTGGGGCGCGTCGAAGTCGACCATTTCTTCGATGCCGACCAGCAGCGTGTCGCGGGTGTCGCTGGCGAGACCGGCGCTGGCTCCGGCCGGGTAGCGGGCAGTCGGTTTGATACTTCCGCCGTGGGTCGGCAGGAGTGCGTTCGTGTCCGTGTGCTCACCTTCGTAGGTCGGGACCGCATCGTCGAACAGCGACAGTGCGTCCCGGACCGTCTGGACGCCCACCTTTCGGTACGGATGAGCCTCCGGCAGCGACGGGATCGCCTCGTACGGATCGGTTAGCGGGCCGTCGCCGTCCGGTGTGTAGCCGAGCACGTCTACCAGACCCGACGCCTGTCGGAGCGTGCTCTGTTTATACGAAACCAGTCGCACGTCGGCTCCCTCGCGGGCGGCCGCCAGTGCGCTGGTCAGCCCGCCGAGGCCGCCGCCGATGACGAGTACCTCCGACTCAATAGCCATTTGTCCCTCCGTCGGCGGCCACGTCTGCGCTATCCACGCTGCCGCCTGTTTGTCCGCGGCCCGAATCGAACGCCGAGAAGTCGACCGGCTCGCCGTCCGCCGGGTCCTGGTCGCGGTTCTGCGTGGTAGCGTGCAGTGCGTAGTTCAGGGCTGCCTGAGAGAGCTGTTCGCCCCAGAGGGCGTGTCGCTGCCCCTTCCAGCGTTCCTGAAGCAGTTCGTCCCAGGCCTCCCGGACAACTGGCTCGTCGTACTCCGAGTGGAGTTCACTCGCCATCCGGTGCGAGCAGAAGCCACCCTGACAGTTGCCCATCGACGCACGGGTCCGGATGCGGACAGCGTTGAGGTCCGAGCCCGAGCCCCCGATAGCGTCTTGAATTTCGGCGCGGGTAACGCCTTCACACGCACAGACTGTCGGGTTCGGCCCGTCGGTCTTGAGCACGTCATCAGCCCGGGAGCCGAGCCGTTCGACGCTCCGACGACCGATCGGCGACCGGAGCCCGAACTCGTCCATGTAATCCCGTAGCACAGAGAAGTCCTCGCTGCCCGGGAGCGGCTCGTCGGCGGTCCGACAGTCAGCGTCGATGCCGAACTTCCCACAGACGTGGTCAGCGATCTGCTCACCCATCATTCGGTAGGTGGTGAATTTCCCGCCGACGATGCTGGTCATGCCGGGCAGGTCGTCGCGCTCGTCGTGGTCGAGCAGGAAGAAGTCCCGCGTGATGTCGGTCGGGTCGTCGCTACCGACATCCGGCGGTTCATACAGCGGACGGACGCCCCAGAACGAGCGGATGGTCCGGGCCTCATCGAGCATCGGAATCAGCTCCGAGAGCGTGTCGATCATCATGTCGACTTCCCACTGCTCTTCGGGGTAGTCCTCGGGGTCCTCGACCTCTTCGTCGGTCGTGCCAAGAATCGCGGTCGTCTCGTGGGGCACGACGATGTCGGCGTCGCCCTTGGGCCGACAGCGGTTGATGACGGTGTCGACCTGACGGATGTTCATGATGGTCATGACGCCCTTGGATGGGCGGACCTCGATGTCCAATCCGGCCATGTCGCCGATGCGACCGGCCCAAGCTCCTGTCGCGTTCACGACGTAGTCGGCCCGGATCTGCTCGGTCCCGCCTTCAGTGCCATGAACTCGCTTCCCGGGGCCAGAGTCGTGTTCGACCTCGATACCGACGACCTCGCCGCTCTCGACGAGGAGGTCAGTCACTTTGGTGTGTGTCTCGATGCGTGCGCCGTGCTCCTGTGCGCTCGCGGCGTTCGCGACGACCAGCCGGAACGGGTCGATAGCGCCGTCAGGGACGCTGATTGCCTTGTCGATGTCCTTGGCAAGATGTGGCTCCATCGCGCGGGCTTCCTCGCCAGAGACGACTTCGGCGGGAATGCCGCATTCCTCACAGCCGTTGAGCTTCTTCTGGAAGTACTCCTCGGAGTCCTCAGGTCGCTTGACGAACAGGCCACCGGTCATTTCGACACAGTGGCTTGCGATATCTCGCAGAACTCGATTTTCCTCGATACACTCGGTCGCACTGGCCTGGTCCGAAACGGCGTACCGCCCGCCACTATGGAGCAGCCCATGCATTCGACCGGTGGTCCCGTGGGTCAGATTCCCCTGTTCTACGAGGGTTACGTCGAGCCCGCGCATCGCGAGGTCCCGCGCGATGCCCGCCCCAGTCGAGCCGCCACCGATGACGGCGATGTGTGGTGTCGGTCCCATCTATCTTTCCGTGATTTTGGAGCGCACACACTTCACTTTACCGTTGCTGGTGCTTGGGTAGTAAATTTTCTATGTAATCATGAGGAATACCGACGAACTGTACTGTCAATTGTAAACGCCTGACATGGAATGTTTCGACTGACAGTTGTCCGAGTGATCGTACACAACTACTCGAATGTGGAAAATAAAATCGAATATTAAAATTCTAGAGCTATAATGACGGGCTCTGGCAGTATTTTACCCCCTCAAACTTTAATTATCGCCGCTACCCACCCAACAGTAACTATTATATATTTTGATAGTTGATTATCCCCGAGACCGTGTTGGCCGTTTGGCCAACGGGAGTGACAATGAGTAAATGGAACCCACTTGATTCAGAAGACGGCCCGCCTGACGGGGAACGCACCGACGGTGGCGTCACAGAGGGGCGGGATGGAAGCGAGTCAGAGCGTGGACGGCCGTCAACAGAAGCCCTCCAAGAAGAACAAGCGGCCGGGGAAACGGAACCCGACCCCGAACGGGCGGAACTGAAAGCACAGTGTGAGCAACTGGCGGCGGAACTCGAACAGGAGCGGGCAGACCGCCGGGCGCTCGAAACCGCTGTCGACCACCTCGCCACTGTTGCCAGAGAAAACGCCGACGGCGACCTCACCGTGAAACCGGGAGAACCGCCGATTGAGACGGCTGCACCGCTGTATGAGGCATACGATGAACTGCTCCGGGAGTGGACAGACACCGTCGACCGGATGGCATCGTTCAGCGAGCAGGTGACCGCCGCAACGGAACAGGTCGACACCCGCCTCGGGTCAGTCAAATCAGCTAGCCGGGACGTGAGCGGTGCTGTCGGAGAGATTTCTACCGGTTCGGACGAGCAGCGAGACGAGATACAGTCGATCTCCGACGAGATGCGGAACCTCTCGGCGACGATTGAGGAGATAGCGAGCGCCGCAAACGAGGTCGCGGACACGTCAGGCAAAGCCAGCGTTCGAGGCGAATCCGCACTGGAGTCGGCATCCTCGGCAATGACGACGCTTGACCAGTTGACCGACAACGCCGAAGCGACCGTCGACAAGGTCGAACAGCTGAACGACCTGCTGTCGGACATCGAGGAGATTGTTGATTTCATCACGGACGTCGCGGACCAGACCAACATGCTGGCGCTGAACGCCAACATCGAAGCGGCCCGAGCAGGGGAATCCGGCGACGGATTCGCTGTTGTAGCCGAGGAGGTCAAATCGCTCGCAACCGAGACAAAGGAAGCGACCGACGAGATCGCGACCTCCATCCAAGAAGTTCACGAACAGGCTGACGCAACGGTTTCGGAGATGCACGACACTCGAGACAGTGTCGAAGATACCCGCTCGTCAGTCGCCAGCGCACTCGACGAACTGGATGCCGTCGTTTCGATGGTCGAAGAGGTCGATTCGAGCGTACAGGAAATCGATGATGCGACGGATACGCAGGCCGATTCCACACAGGAAGTCGTGTCGATGGTCGACGATGTCGAGGGGATAAGCGCCCGGACGGCCGAAGAAGCGGCCGTCGCCGCTGACGCCGCAGCGGACCAGACGACGGAACTCGCAGAGGTCTCGACGCGTGTCTCGACGCTCACTGAGCGAGCCGAGTCACTGGATGCATCACTCGATTCCTTTGAACTGGCGACCGGTGCGGCGGCGGCCAACGCGAACGGGACCGTCGTCGAGTTCTGGCACGCAATGGGCGGTGAGAAAGCGTTACTGCTGGAAGAACTCGTTCGCGAGTTCGAATCACAGACTGACGGCATCAGCCTCGCACTGCGGTCGAAAGGGAGCTACCGCGGGACGCTCGATGCGACGCTGAACGCCGCTGAAAACGGTAATCCACCGGCAATCGCACAGATATTTGAGATCGGCACCACGCGTGCGCGCGACAGTGGGTACTTTAGACCTGTCGAGGAACTCCTCCCGACAGCCCACATCGACTCGCTGCTTGACCCGGTGACGAACTACTACCGGTTCGACGGGACGCTCCACTCGCTCCCGTTCAACGCGTCGAACCCGGTGATGGCGTACAACCGCGATGCGTTCAAACAGGCTGGACTTGACCCTGATTCGCCGCCAGAAACTCTCGCTGACGTTCGGAGCGCGGCTGAGACGCTCGTCGACAGGGGTGGCGTGGATGCTGGGATCACGTTTGCGAACTACTCATGGTTCGTCGAGCAGTGGTTTGCCGAGGCCGACCAACTCCTCGTAGACAAGAACAACGGGCGGTCCGGGGCACCGACGGAGAGCTATCTCGATGGCGAGTTCGCCCACAACTTATTCGACTGGTGGCAGGGCCTCGAAGCGGACGGCCTGTACCACGACCCCGGTATTGAGGCCAGAGGCGCGGCTCGCACCCATTTCGCTGAGGAGAACGCCGCGATGCTGATCGGCTCGACATCGTCGCTGAACAGTATCGAAAGCAGCGCCGACTTCGATGTCGGGACCGGCCGATTCCCCGTCCTTGACGACCGGACCGGCGTACTCGTCGGCGGCGCATCGCTCTGGGTCGGTGACGAAGTTTCCGAGGGGGTTCACGAGGCTGTGGGTGAATTCCTCACCTGGCTCACTGAACCCGCTCAACAGCGTCGGTGGCATCAGGAAACCGGCTACTTCCCAGTGCACGCGGATGCGATTCCACAGCTCCGGTCGGCGGACTGGTTCGAACAGAACCCACACTACAGGACGGCGTTCGACCAGCTCACGGAGACACGTGACACCACGGCGACGCGGGGCGCGCAGATAGGCCCGTTCGACACAGTGCGAACGATCATCGAAGACGCCGTCGACAGTATGGACGGACCCGATTCGGTCCCGTCCGCGCTCAAGCGACTCGACACACAGGTCACAAAACAGCTTGAACGGTACGATTCCGGCCGGTAGCACCGTCATATTCTTTCTTTACTCGCCAAACATCACCATTAGTAATCTTTATAATGGTTCACTATGTTGTTTACTGGCAAGGTGGTAGCTTTCATAAATAAGCTACCTCCACCACGGAGAACACAACAATGGCAGACACATACGTTGGCGCGATCGATCAGGGAACGACCGGTACCCGCTTCATGGTGTTCGACCACAGCGGTCAGGTCGTTGCGAATGCCTACGAGAAGCACGAACAGATTTACCCGGAGCCCGGCTGGGTTGAGCACGACCCCGTCGAAATCTGGGAAAACACGCAGGAAGTCGTGACGAAGGGGCTGGCGGATGCAGGTGTCGGTGCCGAACAGCTCGAAGCGCTTGGCATCACGAACCAGCGTGAGACGACGATCGTCTGGGACAAGGAGACCGGCAAACCGGTCCACAACGCGCTGGTCTGGCAGGACCGCCGAACCACCGACCGCGTCGAGGAAATTCAGGAAGAGGACAAAGTCGAATGGATCCGGGGGAAGACCGGGCTAGAATGTGACGCCTACTTCTCGGCGACCAAGACCGAATGGATCCTCGACAACGCGGAACCACTCAAGATGCAGAGCTCGCGCGGCGCTGACCTCCGTGAGCGAGCCGAAGACGGTGAACTCCTGATGGGGACCATCGACGCGTGGCTCATCTACAAGCTCACCGGCAACCACATCACGGATGTCTCGAACGCATCGCGGACGATGCTGTACAACATCCACGACATGGAGTGGGACGATGAACTCCTCGAAGAGTTCGGCGTTCCGGAGTCCATGGTTCCGGAAGTCCGCCCGTCCTCCGACGAGAGTCTGTACGGGCACACCGACGCGGACGGCTTCCTCGAAGAGGAAGTCCCCGTTGCAGGCGCGCTGGGTGACCAGCAGGCCGCACTGTTCGGCCAGACCTGCTTCGATAAGGGTGATGCGAAGAACACCTACGGCACCGGCGCGTTCTACCTGATGAACACTGGCTCCGAAGCAGTCGCCTCGGATAACGGCCTGCTGACGACCGTCGGCTTCCAGATGTCCGGTGAGCCCGTCCAGTACGCGCTGGAAGGCTCCATCTTCATCGCCGGCGCGGCCATCGAATGGCTCGAGGACGTCGACCTCATCAACAACGCCGCCCAGACAGCGGAACTGGCCCGCTCGGTTGAATCAACCGACGGTGTCTACATGGTGCCGGCCTTCACGGGTCTCGGCGCTCCGCACTGGGACGGCCGCGCCCGCGGGACGATTGTCGGAATGACCCGCGGAACGCGAAAAGAGCACATCGTGCGTGCGACCCTGGAATCCATCGCGTACCAGACCCGCGACCTCGCGGAAGCGATGGAGGAAGACTCCGGTGTCGAGATGACGACGCTGCGAGTCGACGGTGGTGCAGTCAAGAACAACTTCCTCTGTCAGCTCCAGTCCGACATCATCCAGACGGACATCGCTCGACCGCAGGTCGACGAGACCACTGCCCTCGGGTCGGCATACGCAGCCGGCCTCGCCGTCGGGTACTGGGACACCGTCGACGAACTTCGGGACAACTGGCAGGTCGACGAGGAGTTCTCGCCGGAGATGGACGCTGGAAAGGCAGACAAGATGTACGCCCGCTGGGACGACGCCGTCGACCGTTCCCGTGACTGGGCACAGGAGGAATAACAGATGGCAATCGCATTCGGACTCACGGCGGTTGATATGCTCGTCCTTGCCATCGCGGCGTTCGCGGGTGGCGCGTTCGGGGCCTCTATCGGTGCACTCCCGGCGTTCTGTTTCACCGGCTTCATGGTGCTTATCGGAGAGGCCGGCAACGTCGTCTCCGAGTCATTTGTCGGCGGTTCGCCTGATGTCATTGCAGGTGCCGCCGGTGGCTACGGCGCTGGCATCGTCGGTCCACTGGCCTTCGGTCCCGTGTTCGGGCCGCACGTCGCCTTCGCCGGTGGTGTGGCAGCAGCAGCGTACGCTGCGAAGTACGACGGTATGTACGAGCCGGACGACGGTGACTACCACCCAGCGAAGGACATCGCCTACGCCCTCGGTACTCGACCGGATGTCCTTGCTGTCGGTGGGGTCTTCGGTATCCTGGGTATGGCAATCCGGCAGACGTCCGGTGGACTCGGGATTCCGATTGACCCGCCTGCAGCAGGTGTCATCCTGACGGCTGTTATCGCTCGTCTGGTCTTCGGGTACCCGGTTATCGGACGTGTCCGCGGCAGCAGCCTGCTGGATATGTCGCCATTCGAGAGCGGCAAGATGCGGTCGAGTAGCAGTGAAGAAGTCGCAACGGATGGTGGAATGGCCGCCGAACGACCGGCTGTCGAACCGTGGCTCCCACATCAGTACAAGTGGACGCACGTTGCAATGCTCGGGCTCATTACCGGCATCCTTGGTGCGTACATCTTCGCGAAAACGGGGAGTCTCTTCCTCCCGTTCGGTATCTCAGCAGCGAGCCTGCTGTTCCTGAACCTCGGCGTGGAGAAATTCCCGGTTACGCACCACATGACGCTCCCGGCAACGTTCGTCGCCAGTATGGCGATGACGGACGGAGCGAGTGTTCTAGTCGCACTTGTGCTCGGTGCAGCCTTCGGTATTCTGGGTGCGCTGCTCGGTGAGGTCTACCAGCGTATCTTCTACGCCCACTCAGATACGCACTTCGACCCGCCAGCCGCGTCGATCATCACGACGACCCTCATCCTGGGCATTCTGGCACTGGCTGGAGTGTTCACGACCTCCGCAGCGATCCCCCTGCCGTAAGAACTCATACGGCTTTTTATTTACAGGTCCAATCGAATATACACACGATCTAATTTCCAAGCATGGACATTGAAGCGAGAATCAAGCGTCGACAACGCCGGAACGGTGAGCCACGGCTCATTCAGGATTACGAGTCTATCTCACCGGTCGTCCACATAGAGGAGCCGGCCGACCGCGGGCCGGTCCTCGAACGGCTCCTCGACCACCTCGATCCAGTGTTCGATGGGCAGCTTCCGCCGAACGCGTACGTGTACGGCCCCTGCGGTTCAGGGAAGTCCGCGGTTATCACGGCGCTGTTCGCCAACTTAGAACAGCTCCCGACGGAGCAACAGGCGATTATCCACACAACGACCCGTGCACAGCCACCGACCTCTCCGTCGTTCGTCTACGTGAACGCCCGAGAAACCGCAAGCGAGTTCGCGTTCTACCACGCGGTTCTGGACGCACTCGTTGACGACTCGGTGCCGGAGCATGGGATCGGGACGGAGACGCTCAAGTCACGGCTCCACGACCTAGTCCGAGGGCAACGCACAGGCATCGTCATTGCTGTCGACCACATCGGCGAACCGGAGAGCATCCAGGCCCCGGCCCTCGTTGACCTGTTTGCTGGCTTACCGAGCAACGTTAGCTGGCTCGCTATCGGTCGCGATGACCCGTCGACAACTGAACTGACGCGGTACACCGCCGAGTCGATCAGTATCGACCGCTACCAGCGCCAGATGCTCGTCGACGTGTTGATGACCAGAACCTCGAACGGGCTGGCCCAGCAGGGACTTGATCACGGTCAGGCGAGACATATCGCTGACTGGGCCGACGGCAACGCCCACGATGCCCTTGCCGCTTTGTTTATCGCTGCAGAACTGGCCGAGGAACGGGGCCAGGACCGGATCACACAGGCCAACGTCGACGCGGCCATCGCGGAGGTGCCCGACCCCTGTGTTTCGTTAGGCGTTGTTCTCTCCCTGCCGACGAACCGACAGACCGTTCTCAGGGAACTCATCGACCTAGAGGAGAGCGAACGCTCCTCGGTAACGGCGACGACGGAGGCGATTGCCTCGGCACAGTCAGTCGATCTCTCTGCCGGGACCGTCAAACGGTTCCTCTACGAAATGGCTGAATCCGGCGTCGTTGACCGCGTCGAAGCGACGGTCACTAATGGTCAGGGACGCCCACCGAGCCGCGTCGAACCGCGGTTCCCGCCGACTGCGTTCCGACGGCTGTACGACTTGCAGCAGTAGCCCAACGGTTCGCGGTCAGGTCGACGCTTTTTAAACGCGCTGTGACGGGTCGCCTGTGCCGCCAGTCAGTGCGGACGCCAGTGCACCACGAACCACGACATCGTCGCCAAACTGCGTTAACTGGATATCCGGAATGTTCGACATCACCATGTCATCGAGCCGCTCCCGGATCGGATTTAGCACCTGCTCGGGGTTGTTGAGTGCAACGGCCCCACCGACGTAGACAACGAGAGGTGCATACGCGTGAACGATGTTCGCGACGCCGATAGCGTTCCAGTGACAGATCTGGTCGAGAACGTGAGACGCGAACTCATCTTCACCAGCATACTCGAAGATATCTGCCGCCGAAAACTCCTCAGTCTCGATTGGGAGCGCCGTCTCGACGGGGTCCTCTCGGTGCAGTTGTGTGGCATACCGGGGAATGTTCTCGCCCGAGCAATATGCCTCCCAGTGGCCGTCGTGCCCACAGCCACAGGTCATGAAACCGTGCGGATCGATGGTCAGATGCCCGACTTCGCCGGCGTTGCCGTCCCAGCCTGACAGGATGTTCCCGTCAACGGCGACCCCAGCGCCGACTCCGGATGAGATAGTGAGATACACCATGTCATCGGGGCTCCGGTCCGAGTAGAACCGTTCGCCGATGACGCCGGCGTTGGCGTCGTTGTGTAGCGACACTCGCTCGCTGCCGATGAGGTTTTCGACCGGCCCAGTCAGCGGAATCCGGTCGATGGTGTCTGGAAGGTTCGCTGGGTTTTCAACGACACCTTCGGCCAGATCCATCGGGCCGAAGGATCCGATACCGGCGGCAACCACGTCTGCGGGGGCGATGTCGGCGGCGTCACAGGCCTGCCGGATCGCGTCGAGGACCGCCTCCGTGACCGCAATGCCCGCCGGTCCACGTGGTGTTTCAGTTTTGTGTGACGAGACTATCGAGCCCGTCTCGTCACCGATAACAGCGCGAATATGTGTCGCTCCGAGGTCGACCCCTGCGTAAGCGCCCATGCTGGTCGAAGGGTTGCCCCACCGATACTTAACTACACAGATTCTACTGCGGTCAGTAGTCTCGCTCCCTGCCTGAGATGTCCTCTCGTCCAACGGACTCCTCGTAGACGACGCCGCGCTCGGAGTCTAGTGTAACAGTCGACCCGTCGGAGACAGCATCAGGCAGGTCCGCGTTCGATATCATCGGAATCGAAAGCTCGCGGGCGACGATAGCTGCGTAGCTCGTGACGCCCTCATGGCCGTCGATGATGCCACCGATGCGGCTGGTGTCGCCAACGAACTCGCCGTCGAACCCTTCTGGAACCGCCAGTATCGCCCCCTCGGGGACGTTCGAGAGGTCGCCTGGCGACTCCCGGGGCGGGGCCGTCGAAATCCGATGGACGGGGCCAGTCACTAGGCCATCAACAATGGATCGACCGCTCGCGACCGTTTCGGCCGCAACGTGGACTTTCAGCATATTCGCCGTATTCATTCCCTCCAGTTCGGTCATCATCCCAGAGAGGACGACGACCGTGTCACCGCTGTCCGCGGCCTCGGTGTCGAGGGCTGCCTGCACTGCCGTCTGGATGACGGCATCAGCGCCCTCGGTAGTGTACTCGGTCGTTACGGGTGTGATACCCCACGAGAGCGCGAGCTTTCGGCGGACGCGCTCGCTCGGTGTCGACGCGATGATGGGAATCGACGGCCGGTATTTCGCCGATTTCAGGGCAGTGTAGCCGGACTCGGACGCGGCGACAATCGCCGACGCCCCGATGTCGCGGGCGAGGAACCGACCCGAGCGTGCGAGCGCGTCTGTTCGGGTATCCCCGGCGTTTGGCACGCGCTGTTCGCGGGATTCGGCGTACTCTTCGCTGCCCTCGACATCGCGGATAATCCGGTCCATCGTCTCGACGACACGGGCCGGGTGGTCACCGATCGCCGTCTCACCAGAGAGCATCACTGCATCGGTACCGTCCAGAACTGCGTTTGCCACGTCTGAGGCCTCCGCGCGGGTCGGCCGCCGGGAGTGGACCATCGAGTCAAGCATCTCGGTGGCCGTGATGACCGGGACGCCGGCCTCGTGACACCGGCGGATGATGCGCTTTTGAATGATAGGGACATCCTCAAGGGGGCACTCCACGCCGAGGTCACCGCGGGCGACCATCACGCCATAGGCCTCGTCGATGATCGAGTCGAGGTTTTCGACGGCACCGGCCCGTTCGATCTTGGCGATGATCGGAATGTCGACACCGCGCTCTTCGAGTGCCTGGCTGATCTCGTAGATATCCTCGCCGTCACGGACAAACGAGGCGGCCACGAAATCAGGCTCCTTCTCGGCGGCCACGTCGAGTTCTTGTTCGTCGTTTTCCGTAATCGTCGGCAGGTCGAGTTCGACGCCGGGAACGTTGACGCCTTTGCGGGCGGCCAGTTCGCCGCCGTTCTCGACGGTCGCAAACACTGTCTCGTCCTCGACACGTTCGACGGTCGTCTCGATTCGGCCGTCATCGAGTAACACCCGGTCGCCCGGCTCGACTGCCGTAATCGACTGCGAAAGCCCGACCTCTTCTGGCGTCGCGTCGTCACCGACGACGTACCGGATGGTAGACCCCTCCGTGAGCTGAATCGGTTCGTCGATCTCCGCGGTCCGGACTTCCGGCCCAGGCATATCGAGCATGGCCGCGACCGGTTCCTCGACTGCCTCGTCCACCTGCCGGATGCGATCGATCATTTCACGGCGGTGTTCCGGCGAGCCGTGGCTCGCGTTCAGTCTGGCAACGGACATACCGGCTTTTGCGAGTGACGCGATGTCGTCGACCGAGTCCGACGCAGGACCGAGAGTACAGACGATCTTTGCGCTACGCATTGTGACCTCCGCATCTGGGGAGCCACAGTTTACAGCGTTCATAGTTAATCATACCCTGCCGTTCCCCGCGAAGGGATAAGAAGCTTGCTGGACGCCGTAGCTACCGCGAAATCGCTTCCGTATCACCGCTGAGAATAGAACGGATTTCGTCTGGTGATACGACAGCAATATCGCCTGGTATCGTCCGTTTGAGTGCGGCCGTCGCGGCACCCCAGGCAAGCCCGTCTGCAACGGTGCCACCGGAGAGGTACTGCGAGAGGAAACCACCGACAAAGGAGTCGCCGGTCCCAACCGGGTGCGCATCGGTCGACTCGAACGTCGGTTGCTCCGTTACAGTCCCATCAGCAAGCGCGAGCGCCCCATCGCTACCACGGGTGATCACTGTCGCTTCGAACCCGTACTCGGCGGCGAGGTCCCGAGCGATCGTTTCGGCGTCGCCGGTCCGGTCCAACACGACGTTCGCATCGCGTTCGGCAACAACGAGCAGGTCGACAGACGGGAATAGCTCTGTCAGAACTGAACGGGCTTCCGCCGGCGTCCAGAGCTTCGAGCGGTAGTTCAGGTCGAAGCTCGTCGTCGTGCCCGCGTCTTGTGCGAGCGAAAGGAGGTCAGCAGTGGTCGATTCGAGCGTCTCCGAGAGCGCCGGTGTGATCCCCGAGGTATGGAACCCCGCGGCGTCTGCGATGGCCTCCGTGGGAAGCTCAGCTGGTGTGGCGGTTGTGACACTGGCGTTTTGGCGATCGTAAATAACGTCGTTGCCCCGTGGTGGGCTGCCCTGTTCTAGATAGTATGTTCCCTGTCGGGCGCTGTCGGAGTCGTCCCAGGCAACATCGACCGACACGCCGTGGTGCTTGAGTTCACCCGTGACTCGGCGACCGACCGGTGAATCGGGGAGTTTCGACGCCCACATCGCGTCGACTCCGAGCCGTTGCGCAGCAACTGCGACGTTCGACTCCGCGCCAGCCGCCCTGACGGCGTACTGGTCTGCAGTCTCCAGTCGCTCGTCGCCAGGTGGCGATAACCGCAACATCGTCTCACCGAACGTAACTAACTCCGTCATATCCACCGTTGCTCACTGGCTTAGTATAAATCCCGGAGAACCAGTCGTCTGACGGCGGTGGTAATCACCTCTTACTATATTATAGACAGTTACTTCGTAGTTTTAATTGGTGAGTACCGCCAGCATTAGTTTTCTCCAAAAGTTTATGTGCTATAGTAATTTACACACGCCAGTATGGATTCAGGGAGAAATGGTGGTGGGCCGTCCGTCTTTAGGCGAGACCTACTCCGTTCGATTGGTGCCGCCGGGTTGGCCGGACTTGCGGGCTGTGGTGGCAGCGAGGGTGTGACAGATGGGGACGGGACGCCGACCCCAACTCCAGTTGGAAACTTTCCGGTATCCGGGGATTCGGTGACGTTCGGTTTCAACGTTGCTTCCTCCGGGGCGTACTCAACGGCCGGTAAGCAGGAGATACGCGGTTTCAAACTCGCGGTCAAGCACATTAACAACGGTGGTGGGTGGGTAACAAGCGAGAAGTACAATTCGCCTCTGGACGGTGACGGACTTCTGGGCAAAGATGTCGAATTCGTTGTCGAGGACACGGGTGGAAGTTCAGATACTGCCCGAAGCAACGCACAGCGGCTTGTTGATGGTGAGGAGGTGATTATGCTTGCTGGTGGGACGTCAAGCAGTGCTGGCCTGGCAAATCAGGAGGTTGCTGCGCAGAACCAAGTTATCTACATGGCGACGATGGCTAACACGAACTCGCTGACGGGTGCTGACTGCAACCGATACTCCTTCCGCGAGATGCTCAACAACCACATGGCGGCCGAGGCGCTGGCCCCAGCCCTCAGTGAAGAGTTCGGAAAAGATGCCAATTACGTCAAGATCTTTCAGGACAACGACTGGGGTCAGACGCTCCGGGACGATATGGATGCAGCCCTCGGGAATGTCGGCTGGGCACCTGTCTGGGATACGACTGCACAGGTCGGGACAAGCGATTATTCCCAGTACGCCGCAGACATCAAGTCGGTTGATTTCGACGTGATCGTCCTCGGGCTCGGCGGCCTCGACGCAGTAAACGCACTCAGAGCGTTCCGAGACGAGTTCCCGGAATCGAATATCGTCCTTCCGATGGCTTCGAGAGAGATTGCCGAGACCGCAGGCGGTGCGATAGAGGGCGTTATCGGAACAGTCGCCTGGAGTCCGGCGATCAACTCGCCGCTGTCTAACACCTTCCGAGAAACGTTCCGTGAGGAGTATGGCAGTTCGACGGGGTCCTCGAAATCGGCAGCCCCATCGGGGGCAGCGCACATCGCGTACACGCAAGCGTTGCAATACGCCAGCGCAGTCGAGCGGGCGGGAACGTTCAACCCGATCGATGTCATCGGAGCGCTCGAAGGACACGAGTACGACGCCGGTCTCGGACCGCAGACGCTCCGGGCCTGTGACCATCAGGCGATGCGTCAAGTACCGGTTGTAAGGGGGAAGTCAGAGATACAGCAATCCTACGGCACCTACTACGACCTGATTGGGGAGCCAGCGGATGTACAATATGCGTGCGACAGCGGGCCAGCGGCTAACTGCTCGCTTGGAGGGAGCTAAGTATGAGTTCAGGAGAGACACAGATACCAGACAGTTCAGAGAACGATTCGAACGCCTCCGGTGGGATTCTGGCGACAGTCGTCCCGGATGCCATCCGGCGAAACTTCGCACTCAAATTCGGTATCGTCCTCTTTATTATGGCGCTGTCGGTTGGTCTCGTTGGCCTTGCCGCGACAGAGCAGGTCAAAAACTACACGGAACAACAGGTTCTGAGTGACTACGAAAACGCCGCCGCACAGGAAGCTGACATCCTGTCACAGTGGGTCGACCGAAACCGGCTATCGACCCAGTTCGTCTCTTCCAACGACATCTGGGCCAGTAGTGATACCGATGATATCGATATCGAACTCAACAATCGGAAAGCCGCTTTGTCCGCAGATGCTGCCGACATCCATCTGGTTGAACGCAATGCCGCCCAATCGCAAGTTGTCGCCAGCACATCTAACTCACAGGTGCTGACCAACTCACCGCTCGAATCGACGAGCAGGGCCTGGCTTACCGGTACGAACTTCGAAACGGCAAGCGATGTCGTCGTTTCCGACGTGTACCAGACGAACTCGGGCCCGGTCGTCGGCTTTGTCAGCCCTGTCGATGCCTCGCAGAATCGGTATATCCTCATCGAATACTCGCTTGACGAGATCGCGAACTCGCTTCAGGGGAACAACAGGGCTGAAGGCGGGTTTACCCAAGTCGTCAACGGGTCGGCGGTCGTCATGATTGACGAACCCAGAGACGGGAGCCGCGGCCTCGGAGGGAATATGCTGCAGTCGTACAGCGAGAACAGCCGCGCTACCGAACCGATCAGCGAGGCGAACGACCTTCGGTCCTCGGAACAGCAATCCGGTGTCACCGCTGATATGCCGGCAGCCGACGTGCTCAGCGAGCGCTACACCGTCGGCTACGCACCGATACAGGGGACGGACTGGGTCGTCCTCGTGCACGCGCCCAACTCCGCGGTCTTTGGCTTCGTCCAGAACGTCCAGCAGTACGGGCTCATCGGGACGGCGCTGATGGTGTTGCTCATTGCGGGCGTCGGTGCGATACTCGGATACAACACGGCAACATCGATCGACCGCCTGACCCGAAAGACGGACCAGATGCGACAGGGGAACCTCGACATCGATATCGCTACCAGTCGTATCGACAACATCGGTCGCCTGTACAACGGGTTCGCTGATATGCGCGACGCGCTCAAAGAACAGATCAACGAGGCCGAGCGTGCACAGAAGGAAGCGGAGGTTTCCCGCGCCGAAGCCCTCGAAGTCAACAAGTACCTCCAGAAGAAGGCCGAGGAGTTCTCCGACGTGATGGAGGAGACGGCCGCTGGAAACCTCACTGAACGGATGGCGACAGACGGCGAGAACGAGTCGATGGACCGTATCGCCAGCGAATTCAACGGCATGGTCGACGAACTCGAAAAGACCATCGGCCAGCTCAACAGCTTCGCCGACGAAGTCGCGGAATCTGGAGACGTCGTTCTGTCGAGTGCGGAGTCCGTCCGTGACGCGTCCGAACAGGTCGCCGAATCGACACAGAAGATTTCCGACGACGCCTACGACCAGAAGGACCGCCTCGCAACCATCTCCGAGGACCTCGACACCCTCGTAGACACGCTCGAAGAGTTGGAAGCGGATAATCCGGACATCGATCTGGGCGACTCGCTTGAGCGGTTCCGGACGGTGGCGACGACGCTACAGTCAGCCGCCGAAACGAGTGACCAGATGATGGCCGAAACCCAGACCGTCGCCGGCGCAGCCGAAGAGCAGGCTGCAGAGCTCAACGAAGTGTCCTCGCGAGCCGAGCAGCTCAAACGATATGCGAAACCACTCGGTGACATCCTGAACCGCTTCGAAACCGAAGCCGAGCACGAGTTCGTCTTCTCGGGCGGTCCGTCACAGAGCCTTGGCGAAGAGGAAGAGGAGTAACCCGCTTCACTGCTCTCACCGAAACCGACTTTCGCGCTGGCGTCGTACCAGATTCAATGAACGACAACGCAGGCGATATCTCACGAGCAGAACTCGCCGAGTACTGTCGAACCCAAGCTGCGATTCTTGCGGGCCATCTGGACCAGCGCAGTTCGGAGCTTTCCGATTTACTTGCGGAGATCGAACAGGACACTGCTGATGCGCGCGCCTCATTGACTGGGGGTCCCGAACGACCGGACGCCAGTGCGGAGGCGACTGTCGCAGACATTGAGGCCAAGCAGGAGCAAGCGCAAGCGAAACAGGCAGAACTAGACGAGTACCGAACGCTCGCTGAGGGGTATACCGATCTTGCAGAACAACTCGCCGGGGGCTCCGGCGATCTTGAGGCCGTTCTGGAGTTCGAAATCGACACCGATGCGCCGACGTATTTCGACACCGAAACGACGATTCTGGGAGCGGCGACCGGAGAAGATGGGGACGGCTGATTTCACAGTGAACAGGCGGTTATACAGCGTCGGCTTCTGCTGACAGCCATCGTTTTTCACGGTGGGCCAACGCTGAATTCAAGTAGCTCGTGGGGAGAGACTGTCCTCGCCACAAGGGAGCCCGGCTCACCTTTTCCGGAGTCAGTCGACGTGCTAGCGTGAGATAGCCCGCCGTTCCCCAAGGGATTGCTCTCCAATCTGAATAGGTAGTGGCTAACTCAAATTCAATATAGCCACATACAGTTTATGTGCTCCGGGTAGATCACCGAGGGTGTAGTATAGAGATTACCATCGGTAATTACGGAATGGATCACCCGCGGAAATATCAGTCAGTCAGCCCCACAGTCAGAAACCCCAGCAGGCCCGAACCTATGAATTAAACGTACGCTCGACGAGGTATTTGACCAGATAGAACCCGCCAATAAGGGTGACAGCCATGACTACCAGTACAATCGCAATCATGAACAAAAGGACGAGTGCGTCGTTAGCCACCGGACTCACTCTCCTGAGAGAACGCGTGTCGTCGGGAACGCATATCGCTAGCTTCAGTCTCGACACGCTAATGTAGGAGGGTTTCGGTTCAGCAATCTTAGTGCTCGTGAGTTATACTGGAGTCCATCTATCGGAGGTGTTTGGTGTTACGTGCGCGGAGCTGCCACGCCGAGACAGGCCAGCTTGAAGCCAATACAAGGCTATTCTCGGTGCACTACATTCTCCGGATGATACACAAAGATAGTGAAGCGCTACGCGGGTTCTTCGATACGAACAGGTCTCGTGACGAGCCGAATACGTCAGTCACGGGATACCGAGCCCACCGGACTTCCGTGGCAATGATCGTGATTGGCGTGTACGCAAAGGTAGCATTCGCAGCACTCATACATCGTCGAATGAGGCGAGCAGTCTGAGTCTGAGGTGCCGAATGGGGTCCAATTGAAAACTGATACAACCACACCAGGCGTCTCCAGCTCGAAACCGCTGGTGACCCACATTATTCTGACGACAAGAAGCAGGCTGGACCTACGGAACGACGGGGCTGAGTGCACCTGTCGAGCGTTGCAACCCGCGACTGTTCTGGCGAGGCACGGGACACGCTACTGGCCGACGAAACGGCGCTCCGGACATTGGTTCGCATACTCTCGTCGTCCGTATACCACGACCAACGAGCAATACCCTGTACGAAGGCTGTGAGTTGGTCCAGCGGTTCCGTAAAACGACAGAAAAGCGCCCAGTGACAGTCCAAGTTGCCCGAGAAACGGAATCGCTCGGAACCACGGAAGGCGGAGTTTTCTGGACGGCCACAGGAGGCCAATGCAGTAGCGAGCGTTTCCGGCAACTGTCCCGGAAGCGGACCCGACGCCGCCACGCTCTAGAAGCGCTATGTCGCGCCCTCCTGGAACGACTGGACGAGGGCAGCGTGGACTCAGTGTCTCTCGGTGAGAAGGATGCCAGAAGTGCCTGCAGTGGGCGATGCAGACCTGTCGACGGGGGATCAAGACCACGCTCACTGTCCGGTATGTATCAAAGGCCGAGCCGACCGTACGTTGTCAGAAACGGTTCTGGAGTGGCACGCAAAACAGGCAGTCAAGCTGACGACGCGGCTCGTGGGATTGAGCGGGACGACCACGCCTATTTGGAGTCTACCCTTCATTGTCTCAAAGACTAGCGCATAGACCGGAGTATCGTCCTGTGTGACAAGCATCTCGCGTCCGGGAACACTAGACTGGCTGAGACTCAAGAGGAAAACTGCCGCCGTTCTCCGCTGAGAGGATGCCAGCCTCGGTGACGCATGCATCATCCGAGGGACTGTGGATGCTACGTAGCGTGGGAAGGTCAAGGAGCCAACCGAACCGTGCAGGGAAATCAGTGAGGCCGAGGAGGTAGACAGACGGCCAAGTGCATGGGCTCGATCCGGCGAGTAGCAGATCAGGCTTGCATAGTCTCGGACTCTCCCCGTGGTCGTTCACTGCACCAAATCGAATACTAATACCTGTTAACAGGTGGTAGTCTGCTTTCGTCCACCTGAATCTGGTTGGGCAGGCGGACCAACCAGAGAGTACGGCGATCTGCACCTGTTTTAATATTTGTGAGTGTGTGCTTCCTATCCGTTAAAATGTAGAATTTTTTGCAGTAACGCAGCAAATTCCGGTGAAATAGGGTACTACACACCCAAATAAGTGTGTTTATCTATGAGTATGGGACTACATTGAAGTTCCCGGCGTCCGAGGGTGAAATGTGTCCAGTGACAGTGAGCGAACGACGGTTCGGACGTACATTCCGGCCTACCAGAAAGAACAGTGGCAGGCCCACGCCGAAGAACTGGATATGAGTCAAAGCGAGTTCGTCCGGACGATGGTACAGGCGGGTCGAAGCGGATTCGAGTCAACAGCCTCCGAGACAACTGAATCAGACGCCGCTGGGAGCAATAGTGAGGAACCCCATTCTCCGGACGCTACCCCTGGGGGTGACGGGCTGAAAGACCGGGTCCAGGAGATCCTTGCTGACGGGGACTACTACGAGTGGGACGACCTGCTCGCAGAGCTGACCGACGATATCGAGGAGCGACTCGAAGACGTACTGCAGGAACTGCAGTCAGACAACAAAGTGCAGTACAGCGGGCGACACGGGGGGTATGTTCGAGACGAATGAGCACAGATACAGCGACACCGGACGCCGAGTCGGACCCGGTCGGGTACTTCTTGGATGACATCACGTACCACGGAAAGAGCGACCGGACTCGTGCGTCCTACGAGCGCGTCCTTCGGGACTTCGAATCCTATCTGGCGGACGGCCACCAGCCCCTCCCTGTCCAAGAGGCCTCGCACCGGGACTGCATGGCATACGTCCACAGCCTCCGTGGTGATGTCGAGGAAAGCACTGTCGCGACGTATGCCTCCTATCTGCACCGGTTCTTCGCGTACATGACTCAGGTAGGCGCCTTCGAATCGAACCCGATGACGCTGGTCATGGAGGAGATGGATGAGTCCATCAACACTGACCCGACCCGCCGGGAGATAGACCTCCAGTCGATGCGTGCGTTCGTAGACAGCGTCTCGCACCCGCTAGAGCGAGCTATCATAGTGACACTGTTGAAGACGGGAATGCGGGCCGGCGAACTGTGTAACCTCGATATCCGTGACCTCAACCTCGAAACCCCCGGGCCCAGACCGGAGATCCCGGTCCGAGCGGGCCTCGACGGGCGTCCGGACTCATTGTTCGTCGCCTCGGACCCGGCCCGTGGCGAGGCCAGCAACGGGGAAGAACGGACCGCGTCCAACAAGCGGAAGCGGGAAACGACGATTCCAGTCGACGCCGAGTTGGCATCCGTGCTGCGACGCTGGCTCGCGATTCGGCCGGACACACAGTCCCCGGCAGCGCCGCTGTTTGTGTCTACAAGCGACAGTTGGGGAGAGCGGGTCACGCCGAACATGGTACACCACATCGTCGAATCCCATGCCCGCGAGTTCGGTTGGTACACGGACGGTGGGGGAGCCGAAGAGAACGTGACGCCGCACTACTTCCGGCACTTCTTCACGACACATCTTCGGGACCGGACCGGCGACCGCGGCGTCGTCAAATACCTCAGAGGCGACGTGGCCCAAGATGTCATCGACACGTACACCCACGAGTGGGGGACCCGAGTCAGGGATGTATACGAGGCTGAAATCTACTCGCTATTGTAATTTTTTAATCAATTATTTAACACCGTAATCGCATTCGGGATGGTCGCTGCTGAACTAATAAACTTCATACCGCTATATCGAATTGGGTGCATTCTGCTTCGCATTTATGCAGTCTCAATGACTATCCACTCAGACTCGATTCGTTCAATATTTCTGTCCACAGGATAAATGAGCTGTATGAGCGAGAATCTCTCGCCTGCGGTCACGCTCACGCGTGAAC
>Ga0207770_100122_pt1 | contig 66561 bp, 75 predicted proteins | sample A23E2SouthBayCA_FD_187729 | JGI IMG/M metagenome (GOLD analysis project Ga0207770, IMG submission 187729) | Aerobic enrichment media microbial communities from Eden Landing Ponds, California, USA - A23 E2 (SPAdes) | ecosystem: Environmental > Aquatic > Marine > Unclassified | place: Emeryville...
TGCGCTGGCTGGGATTTGAACCCAGGTTGTGACCATGGCAAGGTCACGTGATACCACTACACTACCAGCGCGCCTGCCTTCGTTCGCATTCGAACGAATGGCGGGGTCACATATAAATCCGTTCTTTGCGACCGGCCGTGAGAGATTGAGACAGACCACCGCCCGCGTCGGGTTCCCGGCTCGCGTGCGCGCGGAGACTAACAGACCTGTTCACCGGCCGCCGGGAGTGCGAACCACTCGCACGCGAATCTGCCGTAGGCGGGCGTGAAACGGTCACACAGGGTGGAATGGGAAACGCCACCCTTTTACCGGAGGGGTCGGTATCTACGCTACAGTCTCGTGACGAGACACGGACGCGACACGGCATGACACGCAGCGTACTCGTGCCGTCGTCCCTCGTCCGGGAAGCCGAGGACAAACGCGAGGCAACTCGCAAACTCGGTTACGTCGCCCGCGCGGCGGCGGTGTTCCGGGCTGACCGCCTCGTCGTCTTCCCCGACGAAGACGGCGAGCGGAAGTGGGGCGGCGGGTTCGTCGAAACGGTGTTGCGGTACGCCGCGACGCCACCGTACCTCCGAAAGGAGGCCTTCGACACGCGCGACGAACTGGAGTACGCCGGTGTCCTGCCGCCGCTCCGTCTCTCGTCATGGACCGGCTCAGACTCGAGCGGGTCTGGGTCGTTACGACAGGGAATCGTGACCCAGGTCGGATCTGAAGGGCGCGTTCGGGTCAATTGCGGCATGCAACACCCAATCTCGCTCCAGACGCCTCCCGGAATGGAGGCCGAGGAGGGAGAGCGCGTGACCATCAGGGTCTCTTCGCGACGACCGGTCCGTGCGAAGTTGGTCGACGAACCCCTCCCGGGGTTCTCGGTCGAACGCACGGGCCTCGGTGACGCTCTCGACCGACCCGACGCGGGCGTTCGCATCGCCACCTCCCGTCACGGGACGCCGCTTTCGGCGGCGTCCCTCGGGGGGTACGTCGAACGCGCCGCCCGGAACGGACTGACCGTCGCCTTCGGTGCGCCCGAACGCGGGCTTCCGCCCATGCTCGGGCTCACCGGAGACGAGGTCAGCGAGGCGGTCGCCGACCCATCTACCGACGCACCCGCGCGATTCGACGCCTGGCTCAACACCATCCCTCAGCAGGGCAGTGAGGTCGTGCGAACTGAAGAAGCGATGTTCGCCTCCCTCGGCTGCCTGACGCTCACGGAGTGATACGATGCCACAGCCAAACCGACCACGAAAAGGCTCGATGGGGTTCAGTCCCCGCAAGCGCGCGGAGAGTGAAGTACCGCGCTTCAACTCGTGGCCCGAAGACGACGGTCAAGTCGGTCTTCAGGGCTTCGCTGGCTACAAGGCCGGCATGACCCACGTCGTCCTCGTCGACGACAAGGCGAACGCGCCGACGGAGGGCATGGAGACGACCGTGCCCGTCACCGTCGTCGAAACGCCGCCCATGCGGGCGGCGGCCGTCCGCCTTTACGAGGACACGCCGTACGGCAAGAAGCCGCTCACGGAAGTCTGGGCCGACGACACCCACGAGTCTCTCGACCGCGCGCTCTCCGTCCCGGAAACGGGCGGAGAGACAGACGCACTGACCGAAGCGCTCGAATCCGAAGACATCGCCGACGTCCGTGTGGTCACCCACACGGTGCCCGGCGAACTGTCGAGCGTGCCGAAGAAACAGCCCGACATCATGGAGACACGCGTCGGCGGCGGCTCCCTCCGGGAGCGCGTCGACTTCGCCGCGGACCTCCTCGAGGACGGCGGCGAACACGAGTTCGGCGACGTCTTCCGTGCCGGCGAGTTCACCGACGTCGCCGGCGTCACGAAGGGCAAGGGTACCCAAGGGCCCGTCAAGCGCTGGGGCGTGCAGAAGCGGAAAGGCAAGCACGCCCGGCAGGGCTGGCGGCGCCGCATCGGGAACCTCGGACCGTGGAACCCCTCCCGGGTTCGCTCGACGGTCCCGCAGCTCGGCCAGACTGGGTACCACCAGCGCACCGAGCTCAACAAGCGCGTCATCGACTTCGGTGCCGGTGACGACGAGGACGTCAACGCCGCCGGCGGCTTCCCGAACTACGGCGAAGTCGACGGCAACTACACGCTCGTCAAGGGCTCGGTGCCCGGTCCCGAACAGCGCCTCGTGCGATTCCGCCCGGCCGTCCGGCCGAGCGAGTCGCCGCGGCTCGACCCCGAGGTGCGCTACGTGAGCACCGACTCTAACCAAGGATAACCATGCAGGCAACTGTACGCGACCTGAACGGCGACGACGCCGGTACGCTCGACCTCCCGGACGTGTTCTCCGAACCCGTCCGACCGGACCTCGTCAAGCGTGCCGTCCTCGCCGCTCAGGCCAATCGAACCCAGAAGCACGGCTCCGACGAGTACGCGGGCCTGCGCACTTCCGCCGAGTCCCACGGCAGCGGACGCGGCATGGCTCACGTCCCGAAGACGGAGGGCCGTGGCGCGCGCGTCCCGCAGACCGTCGGCGGTCGCAAGGCGCACCCGCCGAAAGCCGAGAAAGACCCGGGTCTCGACGTCAACGACAAGGAGCGGAAGGCCGCCGTCCGGAGCGCCATCGCGGCGACGACGGACAGCGAGGTCGTCGCCGAGCGCGGGCACGCGTTCGACGACGACACCGAGCTCCCGCTGGTCGTCAGCGACGACTTCGAAGACCTCGTGAAGACGCAGGAAGTCGTGTCGTTCCTCGAAGCGGTCGGCGTCCACGCGGACGTCGAGCGCGCCGACGACGGACGCAACGTCCGCGCCGGGCAGGGGACGCTGCGCGGCCGCAAGTACCAGGAGCCCTCGTCGCTTTTGGTCGTGACCTCCAGCGAGACCGGGCCGTCGAAGGCGGCGCGGAACCTCGCGGGCGTCGACGTCGCGACCGGCCGCGAAGTCAACGCCGAGGACCTCGCGCCGGGCGCCGAGCCCGGCCGACTGACCCTCTGGACGGAGAGCGCCGTCGAGGAGGTGGCCGACCGATGAGCGGTATCATCGACTACCCCATCGTGACGGAGAAAGCGATGGACGAGATGGACTTCCAGAACAAGCTCCAGTTCGTCGTCGACATCGACGCCGCCAAGCCCGAGATTCGGGACGCCATCGAGGCGCAGTACGACGTGACGGTGACGAACGTCAACACGCAGATTACGCCCGAGGCAGAGAAGAAGGCGACCGTCACACTCTCGGAGGACGACGACGCGCAGGACGTCGCCTCCCGCATCGGGGTGTTCTGAACATGGGACGAAGAATTCAAGGCCAACGGCGCGGCCGCGGCACGTCCACGTTCCGCGCGCCGTCCCACCGCTACAAGGCAGAGCTCTCGCACCGCAAGACCGAGGACACGGACGTGCTCGTCGGCGAAGTCGTCGACATCGAGCACGACCCCGCGCGCAGCGCGCCGGTCGCCAACGTCGAGTTCGAGGACGGCGACCAGCGCCTCGTGCTCGCCAGCGAGGGCGTCGCCGTCGGCGACACCCTCGAAGTCGGCATCTCCGCGTCCATCGAGGAGGGCAACACGCTGCCGCTCGGCGAGATTCCCGAGGGCGTGCCCATCTGTAACGTCGAGAGCCAGCCGGGCGACGGCGGCAAGTTCGCTCGCGCGAGCGGGGTCAACGCCGACCTCGTCACGCACGAGCGCGACGCCGCGGTCGTGCAGCTGCCCAGCGGCGAAGTCAAGCGCCTCTCCCCGGACTGCCGCGCCACCATCGGCGTGGTCGCCGGTGGCGGTCGCACGGACAAGCCGTTCGTGAAGGCAGGCAACAAGCACCATAAGATGAAGACCCGCGGCGGCAAGTGGCCCATCGTCCGCGGTGTGGCGATGAACGCCGTCGACCACCCGTTCGGTGGCGGCGGCCGCCAGCACCCCGGCCGGCCGAAGAGCGTTTCGCGTAACGCGCCGCCGGGCCGGAAAGTCGGCGACATCGCCTCCAAGCGGACCGGCCGCGGGGGCAACAAGTAACCATGAGTACGGAATACCGAACCGGCCGCGAGGGTAAGTTCACCTACCGCGGCCACGACCTCGACGAACTCCAGGAGATGAGCCTGGAGGAAGTCGCGGAACTGCTCCCCGCACGCCAGCGGCGAACCATCACCCGTGGGCTGTCCGACGACCACCAGAAGGTCCTCGAGGAAGCCCGCGAATCGACGCCCGAGGAGACGGCAAACGACCCCATCCGGACGCACCTGCGCGACATGCCGGTGCTGCCGGAGTTCGTCGGGCTGACGTTCGCGGTGTACACCGGACAGGAGTTCGAGCGCGTCGAGATCGAGCCCGAGATGCTCGGGCACTACCTCGGCGAGTTCCAGCTCACCCGGACGTCGGTCGAACACGGGCAGGCGGGCATCGGCGCGACCCGCTCCTCGAAGTTCGTGCCGCTCAAGTAAACCATGGGAATCAGCTACAGCGTGGACACGGACCCCGAGACCACCGCGAAAGCGATGCTCCGGGAGCGGTCCATCAGCCTGAAGCACAGCAAAGCCATCGCCCGACAGATCAAGGGCAAGACGGTCGCCGAGGCACGCGAGTACCTCGACGCCGTCATCAACGAGGAGCAGTCGGTGCCGTTCAAGCAGCACAACAGCGGCGTCGGCCACCGGAACGACATCGAAGGCTGGGACGCGGGACGGTACCCGGAGAAGGCCTCCAAGGACTTCCAGAAGCTCCTCAACAACGTGGCGAACAACGCCGACCAGCAGGGCTTCGACGCCGACCAGATGGTCATCGAACACGTCGCCCCGCACAAGGTCGACGAGAGCCGCGGCCGCAAGCCCCGCGCGATGGGGAAGGCGGACCCGTGGAACACGACCCTCTGTGACGTCGAGCTCGTGGTCGCCGAACCCGACGCCGAGGAGGTGAGCGCCTAATGGCCGACGAGATGGAGTTCATCGAGCAGGGCCTCCAGCGCTCCCAAATCGACGAGTTCTTCGCCGACGAGCTGGCGCGCGCCGGCTACGGCGGCATGGAGCTCGCCCCGACCCCGATGGGCATGCAGATCGTCCTCAAGGCCGAGAAGCCCGGGATGGTCATCGGGAAGGGCGGGAAGAACATCCGGAAAATCACCACCCAGCTCGAGGAGCGATTCGACCTCGAGGACCCGCAGATCGACGTGCAGGAGGTCGACGAACCCGACCTGAACGCACAGATCGTCGCGGACCGCCTCGCGAACGCCCTCGAACGCGGCTGGTACTTCCGGAAGGCCGGACACACGACCATCGACCGCATCATGGAGGCCGGCGCGCTCGGCGCCGAGATCGTCCTGAGCGGGAAGGTCACCGGCAACCGCGGCCGCGTCGAGAAGTTCAACCGCGGCTACATCAAGCACAACGGCGAGCCCGCCGAGGAGATCGTCGACCACGGCAAGGGCGTCGCGGTGATGAAGCTCGGCACCATCGGTGTCAGCGTCAAGATCATTCCGCCGGAAGCGAAGCTCCCCGACGACTTCGAGATCCACGAGGACGCCGACATCGAGGACCTCGTCGTCGACGAGGAGGAAGCCGGCGAAGAGCTCGAAGAGCTCCTCGAAGGCGAAGGCGAAGGCGAGGACGCCGAGGCCGAAGAGGCCACGGAGCCCGACGCGGCCGACGAGGCCGCCGTCGAGGAAATCGTCGAGGAAGACGTCGAAGTCGAGGAAGGCGCGGCCGCGACGTCGCCGCCGGACACCGACGCCGACGTCGAAGAGGAACTCGACGAGCTCGCCGAGGACGTCGAGGAGTTCGAAGACGTCGACGAGGACGCCGAGGAGACCGCCGAGGAGCTCCTCGAAGAGATGGAAGACGAGTCCGAGGAGGGTGAGGAATAATGGCGATTCTTCACACCGAAGAGATTCGGGACATGACTCCTGCGGAACGCGAAGCGGAACTGGAAGAGATCGAGACGGAGCTGCTGAACGCCAAGGCCGTCAAGGCCGCCGGCGGCGCCCCGGACAACCCGGGCCGCATCGGCGAGCTCCGTCGTACGGTCGCGCGAATCAAGACGATTCAGCGCGAAGAAGGCGACCTCGAAGCGGAAGCGGACAGCGAGTAACATGACTGTGACGCCCGAGACACTGCCGCGGCACGAACTCGTCGGCCTGCACGCGCGGGTCGTCGAGTCGACGGACCCGTCGCGGGTCGGCATCGAGGGCGAGGTCGTCCGCGAGACGATGCGGACGCTCGTCTTCAGCGAGGAGCCACGCTCCTCGGACGCGAGTAGCGAGGGACGCAGTCCCTCGGACACCTCGGGCGTCAAGCAGGTCCCCAAGCGGGGGGCGAAATTCGAGTTCCGACTCACAGATGAAGCTGCGGCGTCCGCGAAGGACGCCGGGACCGCGTCTCAACCTGCAGGTGGCGAGAGCCAAACCACTGGCGAGGGCGCGGCCTACGTTACGGTGGATGGGGTCGCGTTGCTCTCACGACCCGCTACACGCTCCGAAACCGGAGTTGATTCGAAATGGCGATAGGACTGAACGTAACAGAACCGGAAGGCACGTGCTCCGACGAGGACTGCCCGTTCCACGGAACGCTGTCCGTGCGCGGTCAGGTTCTCGAAGGCGAAGTGGCTTCCACCGACATGGACAAGACCATCGTCGTCGAGCGCGAATACGACGTATTCGTGCCGAAGTACGACCGCTACATGAAGCGGCGGTCGCGCGTCCCGGCCCACCAGCCGGACTGCCTCGACGTTGAGGTTGGCGACACGGTCAGTATCGCAGAAACCCGACCGCTCTCGAAGACCAAGTCCCACGTGGTCGTCGAAGTCACCGACGGAGGTGACGCCTGATGGAAGCCATCAAGGCAGACGTCACGCAGGGTCTGGAGAAGGGCTCGCTCATCAATTGCGCCGACAACACCGGCGCACGCGAGCTCAAGATCACGAGCGTGAAGGGCTACCAAGGAACGAAGAACCGCCACCCGAAGGCCGGGCTCGGCGACACGATCACCGTCTCGGTGACGAAGGGGACGCCGGAGATGCGTCGCCAAGTCCTCGAAGCGGTCATCGTGCGCCAGCGCAAGCCCATTCGACGGCCGGACGGCACGCGCGTGAAGTTCGAGGACAACGCTGCGGTCGTCATCGACGACCTCGGCGAGCCTCGCGGGACCGAGATCAAGGGCCCGATTTCGCGCGAAGTGGCGGAACGGTACGGTACCATCGCGAGTACCGCGACGATGATCGTATAGAACATGAGCGAACAACCACACAAACAGCGAAACCGCACGGAGCGCGCGCCGCTTCACGAGCGGCAGAAGCAGGTCCACGCGACGCTGTCCGAGGAGCTCCGCGAGGAGTACGGCCAGCGACGCGTTCGCGTCAACGTCGGCGACACCGTCGAAGTGATGCGCGGCGACGACGCCGGCGAGGACGGCGAAGTCGTCGACGTGGACCTCCGCGACGAGACGGTTCGCGTGGAGGACGTCACCATCGAGAAGGCCGACGGCGAGGAGCTGCCGAAGCCGATGGACGCCAGCAACCTCCGCGTCACCGAGCTCGACCTCGAAGACGACGTGCGCGCCGCGCGCCTCGAAGGTGACAACGAATGACGAACCACCAGAAGCGACTCTCGGTACCGAAGTCCTGGCCGGTCGAGCGGAAGACGGAGACGTTCACCGCGAAGGCCGGGGCCGGTCCGCACGGCGAGTCGGGCGTACCGCTCGTCGTCGTGCTCCGGGACGTTTTGGGTTACGTCGACGACACGAGCGAAGCGCAGTACGCCATCAACACTGACGGCGTGCTCGTCAACGGCAGCTCGGTCGGCGACGTCAACCGCCCCATCGGGATGTTCGACATCCTTGCGTTCCCCGAGCGCGACGAACACTACCGCGTCTTCCCCGACGAAGGGGGTCGACTCGGGCTGACGCCCATCGACGCCGACGCGGCCGGCAGCAAGCTCAGCAAGGTCGAAGACAAGACCACCGTCTCCGGCGGGCAGACCCAGCTGAACCTCCACGACGGCACGAACCTGCTCGTCGAGGAGGACGTCTACAGCGGGAACGACTCCGTCGTCGTGGATAACGAGTCCAGCGACGTGGTCGCCCACTTCGAGTACGGCGAGGGCGCGCTGGTCACCGCAGTCGCGGGCCAGCACGCCGGCGACATCGGCCGCATCGACGAGATCTCGGTGCAGCCGGGCAGCGCCGAGAACACCGTCTACGTGGAGACCGCGGACGGGAGCTTCGAGACGGTCGAAGAGTACGTCGTCGTCATCGACGAGAACTTCGTCGAGGACGACGCCGACCTCCCGGGTGATGGCGAATGAGCGAGACTGAAGCCGACTTCCACGAGATGCGCGAGCCGCGCATCGAGAAGGTCGTCGCCCACATGGGCGTCGGCCAAGGTGGTGTCGACCTCCAGAACGCCGAGAACATCCTCGAGGAGATCACGGGCCAGCAGACGGTCCGGACGACCGCCAAGCGCACCGAACCCGAGTTCGGCATCCGCGAGGGCGACCCCATCGGCGCGAAGGTCACGCTCCGCGACGAGAGCGCCCGCGACTTCCTCGACCGCGCGCTCCCGAACGTGGACCTCGACGAGCGCCAGTTCGACGACACGGGGAACGTGAGCTTCGGCATCGAAGAGCACACGGACTTCCCGAGTCAGGAGTACGACCCCGACATCGGAATCTACGGCCTCGACGTGACCGTGAACCTCGTGCGCCCCGGCTACCGGGTCGCCAAGCGCGACCAGGTCAGCCGCCAGATTCCGTCGAATCACCGACTCAACCCCGAGGACGCGGTCGCGTTCCTCGAAGCGAACTTCGACGTGGAGGTCAACGAATGAGCGAGAGCGAACAAGCAGACGAGACGGGCCAGACACACGAGTGCCGGCGCTGTGGCCGCAAGCAGGGCCTCGTCGGCAAGTACGACATCTGGCTCTGTCGACAGTGCTTCCGGGAGATTGCCCGTTCGATGGGCTTCAAGAAGTACAGCTAACAATGACGGCAAACGATCCCCTGTCCGACGCGGTCTCCGGCATCGACAACGCCGAGAGCGTCGGGCACCTCACGCACACAGTAGAGCCCGCCTCCAACATGGTCGGCTCCGTCCTCGAGGTCTTCTACGACCGCGGGTACATCGGCGGCTTCGAGTTCGTCGACGACGGCAAGGCCGGCAAGTTCGAGGTCGAACTGAAAGGTGCCATCAACGAGTGTGGCCCCGTGAACCCACGGTACTCCGTGGCAGCCGACGGGTACGAGAAGTGGGAGAAGCGATACCTCCCCGCCCGTGACTACGGCGCGCTCGTCGTCACGACGAGCCACGGCATCATGAGCCACTACGAGGCCCGCGAGAAGGGCATCGGTGGCCAAGTGATCGCGTACGTATACTAACAATGGCACGAGTCGAAATCGAAATTCCGGACGACGTGACGGCGGAGGTCGACCACCTCGACCTCACCGTCGAAGGCCCCGAAGGGTCCGTGTCGCGCCGCCTCTGGTATCCGGACGTCAGCGTCTCCGTCGAGGACGACGCTGTCGTCGTGGCCAGCGAGGACGACGACGCGAAGACGCTCTCGACGGTCGGTACGTTCGAGAGCCACGTGGAGAACATGTTCCACGGCGTCACCGAGGGCTGGGAGTACCAGCTCGAAGTCCACTACTCTCACTTCCCGATGCAGGTGGAAGTCGAGGGCGACGAAGTGGTCATCCAGAACTTCCTCGGCGAGAAGGCGCCGCGACGGACGCCCGTCCGCGGCGACACCGAGGTCACGGTGGACGGTGAGGAACTGACGCTCAGCGGCCCGAGCATCGAGGACGTCGGCCAGACGGCGGCCGACATCGAACAGCTGACGCGCGTCACGGACAAGGACACGCGCGTCTTCCAGGACGGCGTGTACATCGTCGAGAAACCCACGAAGGGAGGTGCCTGATAGATGGCAGAAGAAGAAACTGACGCGCCAGAGACGCTGGAAGACATCTCGGGCGTCGGCCCCTCGAAGGCGGAAGCGCTCCGCGACGCCGGCTACGAGTCCGTCGAGGACATGCGGGCGGCGAGCCAGAGCGAACTCGCGGACGTCTCCGGCATCGGCAACGCGCTCGCAGCGCGCATCAAGGCCGACGTCGGCGGTCTCGAAGTCGAAGAGGAGACCGAAGCCGAGGTCGAGGAAGCCGAACCCGAAGAAGAAGAGTCCGAGGAGGACGTGGAGACGGAGCTCCGTCCCCGCGGCCTTACCGAGAAGACGCCGGAGCTCAGCGACGACGAGCAGCGCTTGCTGAACAAGCGCCGTCGCGAGGGCAAGCCGCAGTTCAACCGGCAGGACTACCACAAGAAGAAGCGCACGCCGAAGTCGTGGCGCCGCCCGAAGGGCACGCTGTCGAAGCAGCGCCGCGGCGTGAAGGGCAAGGGTGACAAAGTCGAGGCCGGCTTCCGGACGCCGGAAGCGGTCCGCGGCAAGCACCCCAGCGGCTTCGAGGAAGTCCTCGTGCACAACGCGGACGACCTCGACGGCATCGACCCGGACACGGAGGCCGCCCGCATCGCCTCGAAGGTTGGCGCACGCAAGCGCGAACGCATCGAGGAGCAGGCCGAAGAAGCGGGCATCCGCGTCCTGAATCCGACCTACGTCGAAGTGGAGGTTGACCAATGAGCGACCTGAGCGCACAGAAGCGACTCGCAGCGGACGTCCTCGACGTCGGGAAGAACCGCGTCTGGTTCGACCCCGAGGCCCAAGCCGAGATCGCCGACGCGATCACCCGGGAGGACATCCGCGAGCTCGTCGACGAAGGGACGATTGCGGCAGAGGAAAAGAACGGAAATTCGCGCGGTCGCGCACGAGAGCGCGACGAGAAGAAGGCCTACGGACACCAGAAGGGCCCCGGTTCCCGCAAGGGGAAGTCGGGCGCTCGTGAGAACGACAAGCAGTCGTACATCGGCCGGATTCGCGCGCAGCGACGGACACTCCGGGAACTCCGCGACGAGGGTGAACTCACCCAGAGTCAGTACCGGAAGCTGTACAACATGGCCAACGGTGGCGAGTTCGACAGCGTCCGTCGGCTCCAGAACTACATCGACGAACACTACGGTGATAGCTAATGGCGACAGGACCACGATACAAGGTGCCGATGCGGCGCCGCCGCGAGGTCCGGACCGACTACCATCAGAGGTTGCGCCTCCTGAAGTCAGGGAAACCTCGGCTCGTTGCTCGGAAGAGCAACAAGCACGTCACGGCGCAGCTGGTCGTGACCGGCCCCGACGGCGACGAAACAATCGCGAGCGCACACTCCAGCGACCTCGCTGAGTACGGCTGGGAGGCTCCCACGGGGAACCTGCCGGCGGCGTACCTGACGGGGCTGCTCGCCGGGGTTCGCGCGCAGGACTCGGACGCTGAGGCGGCCGTTCTCGACATCGGCCTCAACAGCGCGACGCCGGGTTCGAAGGTGTTCGCAATCCAAGAGGGCGCAATCGACGCCGGCCTCGACATCCCGCACAACGACTCGGTCCTCGCGGACTGGTCGCGCACGCGCGGCGAACACATCGCGGAGTACGCCGAGTCTCTCGACGAACCGCTGTACAGCGGCGAGTTCGACGCAACAGCGCTTCCCGAGCACTTCGACGACGTGCGGGAGGCAATCATGGAGGACAACGAATGAGCTACGACGACACCTGGCAACCGAAGACTCGCCTGGGTCGCCTCGTCAAGGACGGCGACATCGACTCGATGTCCGACGCCCTCGACAGCGGACTCCCGCTCAAGGAGCCGGAGATCGTCGACAACCTGCTGCCGGGACTCGACGACGAAGTGCTGGACATCAACATGGTCCAGCGCATGACCGACTCCGGTCGACGCGTGAAGTTCCGCTGCGTGGTCGTCGTCGGCAACCGCGACGGCTACGTCGGCTACGCGGAGGGCCGCGACGACCAGGTCGGCGGCGCCATCCAGAAGGCGATCGAGGTAGCGAAGCTGAACATCATCGACGTCTCCCGTGGCTGCGGGTCGTGGGAGTGTGGCTGTGGGCGCCCCCACACCGTCGCACTCAAGACGACCGGGCAGGCCGGGAGCGTCGAGGTCGAACTGATTCCCGCGCCGCGCGGCCTCGGCCTCGCGGGCGGCGAGACGGTGCGCCACGTTCTCGAGCTCGCGGGCATCGAGGACGTGTGGACGCGCTCCTCGGGGAAGACCCGGACGACGGTGAACTTCGCGAAGGCGACGTTCAACGCGCTCCGGAAGACCGCGGAAGCGCGCGTCCCCCAGCACGCTCACGAACAGCGAGAGGTGATCGAGTGATGCAGGCGGTCGTTCAGCTCCGCGGCGAGGTCAACATCAGCGAGGACGTCGTGGACACGTTCGAGATGCTGAACATCCACAGCGTCAACCACTGCGCGCTCGTCCCCGAGACCGACGCCTACGACGGGATGGTCGCGAAGGTCAACGACTTCGTGGCGTTCGGCGAGCCGAGCCGCGACGTGCTCGCGGACCTCATCGCGTCGCGCGCCGAGCCCGAGACGGGGTCGGCCGACGTCGACGACGAGTGGGTCGCCGAGAACACCGACTACGACGACATCGACGACCTCGCGGGCGCGCTCCTCGACGAGGAGACGACGCTCCGCGAGGCGGGGCTCGCACCCGCGCTCCGTCTGCACCCGCCGCGTGGCGGCCACGAGGGCATCAAGCAGCCGGTCAGCGAGGGCGGCCAGCTCGGCAAACACACCACCGAGGAGATCGACGACCTCCTCACGGACATGCACTAACCATGACGAGCAAGAAACGACGACAGCGCGGCTCCCGCACGCACGGCGGCGGCACACACAAGAACCGGCGCGGCGCCGGTAACCGCGGTGGCCGCGGCCGCGCGGGCCGCAAGAAGCACGAACAGCACCTCTACGAGGACGTCGGCAAGTCCGGCTTCAAGCGCCCGGAGAAGACCGACCGCGACGTCCGCGAGGTCTCCGTCCAGAAGCTCGACGAGGACATCGCGCTCCTCGCCGAGGACGGGGTCGCCGAGGAGACGGAGTTCGGCTACCGCGTCGACGCCCGCGACGTCGCCGAGGACGGCTGGGAGGCCGACGTGGTGAAGGTGCTCGGTGGCGGACAGGTCTACGAACAGCTCGAAGTGACGGCGGACGCGTTCTCCGCGGGCGCCGTCGACCTCATCGAGAGCGAGGGCGGCGACGCCGTCGTCTCCGAGCGCGGCACCGAGGACAGCGAGGAGTAACCCATGGGATGGAAGGAGACTGCCGCACCGGTCCTCACGCGGATGCCCGCAGTCCAGCGTCCGGAAGGACACGTGCCGTTCCGCCGGAAGATGTACTGGACGGCTGGCGTGCTCGTCCTGTACTTCTTCCTGACGAACGTCACGCTCTGGGGGCTCGACACCGGGACGAGCCAAGACCTCTTCGGGCAGTTCCGGAGCCTGCTCGCCGGCGGTCAGGGGACGGTCCTGCAGCTCGGCATCGGGCCCATCGTCACGGGGAGCATCGTCCTCCAGCTGCTCGGCGGCGCGAACCTGCTGGGGCTGGACACGAACGACCCCCGCGACCAAGCCATCTATCAGGGCCTCCAGAAGATGCTGGTGCTCGTGATGGTGTGCCTGACGGGCATCCCGATGGTGTTCTTCGGGAGCTTCCTGCAGCCCAGCGCTGCGCTCGCGCAGTCGCTCGGCATCGGCTCGCTGGGCGTCGAGGTGCTGTTGTTCGCCCAGATCGCCGCCGGTGGCATTCTCCTGCTGTTCATGGACGAGGTCATCTCGAAGTGGGGCGTCGGCTCCGGTATCGGCCTGTTCATCGTGGCAGGCGTGAGCCAGAGCCTCGTCGGCGGCCTCATCTTCTGGGAGGGGCAGTTCCCGAATCAGGGACTCATCCCCAACTGGATCTCGCTGGCGCTGGGTAACGTCTCGAACATCCCGCCGCTGCTCTCCGTCGACGGGCTGTCGTTCCTGTTGATTCAGGCCGGCGTCCTCGGGCTGTTCACGACGCTGCTCATCTACGTCACCGTCGTGTACGCCGAGAGCGTTCGCGTCGAGATTCCGTTGAGCCACGCTCGCGTGAAGGGCGCGCGCGGTCGGTTCCCCGTGAAGCTCATCTACGCGAGCGTCCTGCCGATGATCCTCGTTCGCGCGCTACAGGCGAACATCCAGTTCATCGGCCAGATTCTGAGCACGACGGTCGGCATTCCGTCGTGGCTCGGCGTCTACTCCGACGGCACCGCCATCGGCGGGGTGTTCTACTACCTCTCGCCGATTTACAGCCGCCAGAGCTGGATGTGGTGGCTCGGCAGCACGCCGGCGACCATCGAGCCGTGGCAGATCATGATTCGCATCGGCATCGACCTGACGTTCATGATCGTCGGCGGCGCCGTCTTCGCCATCTTCTGGGTGGAGACGACGGACATGGGGCCGGAGGCCACCGCGAAACAGATTCAGAACTCGGGGATGCAGATTCCCGGGTTCCGGAAGAACCTCGGGGTCATCGAGAAGGTCCTCGAGCGCTACATCCCGCAGGTCACCGTGCTCGGTGGCGCGCTCGTCGGGCTGCTCGCCGTCATGGCGAACATGCTCGGCACCATCGGGAACATCAGCGGGACCGGCCTGCTGCTGACGATATCCATCACGTACAAGCTCTACGAGGAGATCGCCGAAGAGCAGATGATGGAGATGCACCCGATGATGCGTCAAATGTTTGGAGATTAAGGGTACCCACTGGGGTCCCCAACTTTCCAAGCCGTTACAGTAATCTCTCCGGCCGCGTCCGGTTGGGGAGGTCGAGGTCAGTGTCCAACTTTCCAAGCCTTTACGTCAATCCTCGTTAGCGATACTGGCGAGAAATGCCAGACCGAAACCAAGTACCGCTAAACGTCCGCGTCACTCCCGAGAAAAAAGAGGAGTGGAAAACCTCGATCGATAACGACGAAACTCTTGCAGGAGTTGTCCGTCGCGCAGTGGATCGGGAACTCAATAACGAGTACGTCCACGTGGACGCTGCTGACTATTTGGATAGTGGCGACGATATCGATTTTAGCGAGGTGACTACCGATCTCGATTCACTCTCTGGGCAAGTTGAAGCGCTCCAGAGTGAACTTGACGATGCGCTCACACCGGGGTCAATGCCACCGGAAGATCAGTTAAGCGAGGTGGCGATGCAAGCACTCGCGCACATCCCGCGGTATAGTGATCTCTCTGATGACGTGAGACGTGAGATTGGTGAGAGAGATATGGATCGACTACGAGGTGTTAAGATCTCGATTGAGGGTCGGCAAACACGAGTAGACGGGAGTGCACAAGCAATCGCGTTCAAAATGGACGATGACGAAAGCGAACTCATCGTTCGACAGGCCCTCATTTACCTAGAGAACCGGACGACAGAGAACGTCCGGAGTACGATTGCTGACGGGACACGGAACTGGGTGAGAGGGGTATGAGGGACGACAAAGGCAGGTACGTAACACCAGAAAGCGAGAAGCTCAGCGAGGAGATGGAAGAGTTGCGTGGACGGTATCTCGACTCACTCACGTCACAGAAAACTGAAACAAGCAAAAGAACACGAACTACTCGGCGAAGGGAAGTCGGGTACTGGCTGCAGTTCTGTAGTGTTAACGGGATTGATCCGCTCGCCGCCGAAGAGTCCGATGTCCGCGGATATATCCAAACCATCAATGATCACGCAGATACGACGGTTCACTCCTACTTCACGTCAGTCCAATCGTTTTACTCAATAATCATAAAAGACGCTGTAGATGACACCCTCGAACTTGATAACACCGGAGATCACCCCTGCGATGGAATCAGCCTCAAGAAAGATTATGAAATCAGCAGGACATCGGAGTACAAACGACAGAATGTAATTATAGACGACCTTGAAAACGCCCGAGAGAATGAAGAAGTCATCGCCCTCCGTCCGGACGCGGTTGAAGAGTTGTTTGACGCTGTGCCCGGAAAACGACGTGAAACTCAACTTCGGAACGAGGTGATTGTCCGTCTTTCATGGTATACCGGTGCTCGAAGCATTGAGCTGTCGAATATGAGGATTGGGAAAATTGACTGGGAGCGGTGTATGATAAATATCGAGTCCGCTAAAATAGATCCTCGGGAAAATCCCGGACTCGCCCGCCGGAACGTTGTGTTTCCGAAAGAGTTCAAGTTGACACTCAGGCGGTGGTGTGAGCGAGTTCGACATTCCTTTTCCGGACAGGTCACACCGGAGGAGGGACACATCCTCTGTACGACGCATAGTGACGTGATGCAGCCAGCGGATATCAACGACGTCATTAAACAAACTGCCCGGAACGCTGGGCTCCAACGGCCGCTGCGACCCGCGAATCCAGATTCGGAAGATGATGTCAAAGAGTGGTTCGTTACGTCACATCGCCTTCGCCGATCAGCGATTAGCCATTGGGTTAACGACATCAACACTATCGATATCAACCAAGCCAGAATCTTAGCAGGCCACGCCCAACTCTCACAGACAATTGACTATGTCGAAGACGATAACGATTCACTCGCAGAAGATTACCAGGAAGGGGTGCAGGGGTAACGTTATCGATACCCCGTCGGGTTTCTATCCAACAGTATCAAAAACACACCCCTTCATCGAAATTATCACCGGCCTCCAGTTCACTGTCGTTCTTGACCAGCCTCGCTTCAGCCAAAGCAAGGCGGCTCAACCGGGCACCTGTTCGTATCCTGCTGACATCCCGTCCCGTTTGTCCGATGCTTCCTCTTCCAGCCAAGTTCCTCTCCAACATCTGCTGGATCCTATGGAGAACGCATCACCGAGCGTGAACACCACTAGAAAGCTGGCAGCACTACACTACGTCGTGAAAGTCACCCAATTACAGGTATTCTCACGCCAGCCGTTGGTGAGTTACCTGGTCCCCACTACGATTTCCGCAGTTTGCCTCTTGTCTCGTAGATCTTGCCGTTCTGTTTCAGCGAGTCGATGTCATGCCTAATCTTCTCCTCATCCATGTCGATGATCTCCGCGACCTCTTCGGCGGTCGTCCCGTCTTGGTCCTCAATGATGGCAAGCACCTGTTTTCGCCGGTCTCGTTGGCTCTTCGACTGCCCCGTCTCAACTACGTCCACATCGAACTGCCCGCTCTCGGGGTCGATGCCGACCTGCTCCATCGACTTCCGAACCAGCGTGAGGGCACGGTCCACGTCCTCTCGCCGAACTTCGTCGGAGAGACGCACCCGTGCAGACGCCTCAGCGAGGCGTTCGATGGCTTCTTCCTGTCGGTAGGTCACCGGCACTGGGTTGTCTTCTTCGTCGGCGTTGGCGAGACGGATCTTCAGGAATTCCTCACGGAGGTACTCTTGGGTCTCCTCATTCTCTGCCCGGATGTACGGCGTCACCTCGTCCTTCGCATAGGCGATGTACGCACGCAGCGTCTGGTGGGGGATATCCGGCTCGATGCTTTTCCGCTCTTCCTCGGTGAGCTCCTTGCCGAGCTCCTTTTTTGCCTTCGCCCGCCGGGACCGCATCTGGTGGTTGACGACTCCTCGGTCAGTCTCCTTGTCGGGCGAGTCGGAGACCATGAACATCAGATCGAACCGCGACATCAGTGTCGGTCCGAGGTCAAGTTGTTCGGCAATCGGCTCGTAGTTATCGAACCGTCCGTATTTTGGATTTCCCGCCGCTAGCATTGCGGTGCGCGCATTCAGTGTCGCGTTGATTCCTGCTTTGTTTACCCGGACTTTCTGACTCTCTAGGGCGTCGTGGAGAGATGAGATGACGTTGTCGTTGACCTTATCGATCTCGTCGATACACGCGACGCCGCCGTCAGCGAGGACGAGAGCACCTGCTTCGAGGCCCCATTCGGCGTCGCCGAAGTCGTCGGCTACCGCCGCCGCGGTTAACCCCGCCGCCGTGGCTCCCTTTCCTGAGGCGTACGTTGAGCGCGGCGCGAGGTCATTGGCTGCCTTCAGGAAGGTCGATTTTCCGCAGCCAGGGTCACCCATCAGGAGAAGGTGGGAGTCCCCGCGCGTCTGCCCGCCGCGGGACCACCCGCCGAACAGTTGGAGCGCGATGGCGAGTTTCACAACCTCGTGTCCTTCGTGTCCCGGGTTGATCGATTGAACTAGCAGGTCGTACGGGTCACCATGCTCGCCGGCGGCAATGGCCTCGATCTCGTCTCGGTGTTCGGAGATGTCGATGTCGTCGTAGGAACTCTCCTCTCGGACGACTGCCTGCCCGTCTACGGTGGTGTCGAAGTCAAGCGACTGGTTACTCCCAGGTTCCTCGGTGTCGAGAATACCGGTGAGGGTGACGCGATCACCGGCGTCGAACGACTGAATGAGGTCGTCTTCAAGATGGACGTCGATGGTCTCGCCCTCACCACCTTTCGTGCGCTCGGGCGGCTGCTGAATCCGAGCGAACTGGTGGTCGGTCCACGTGCTGGCCGACGAGTCGGGACGGAATGGACCCTGTCGTTCGCATCCCTGACACTCGTGCGGTTCCTCAAGTTGGTCACCGGTCTGCAGGATATCCGTCTGGGTTCCGCAGCGCTGGCATTCGAAGGTGGCTTCGACGATGCGTGGCTTCACCGCGCTGACCTTCTGGACCTGGCCGCGAATCCCTAGCAGCTTCCCGATGTTCTCCTTACGTGGAACTTCCGCGACGTCGAGGACGATGTCGTCTGGTAGGTCGTGGATGCGGACGTGAGCATCGGATAGACTGACGTCCACGGGCAGGTCGTACAGTCGAAGCGCCTCTTCGAAGTACTCCAGCATCTCTCGCGGATGCTCTTGGATGTCGTCCGCGAGATCGGGGTCGAATCGGAAGACGTCATCGTAGCGTACGTGGAGTGAGCGTTGCTCTTGCGGGTAGTGCTGAGCGAGCTGTGCGACTTCCTCCCGGTAGTAGTCCCGGAGGAATCCTATCAAACGTTCGGTGATATCTTGGTGTTCTGCTCTCATGTCGATTTGTTGGAGCTCCACAACACCCTTGCCGGCGTGTGGTTCCCGGACCGGAGCGAGCGGAGCGAGCGGTCAGCGAGCATACCATCAGCTAACCGACCTTTATTTACAACTGCCTCTACCGTACAACCACTACGGCCTCAGAGGGAATCGTCTGAGACCAACCCCGTCGGCGGGGGCTTCCCACCTCCGAGGTGTTGTGGGGCTCCCACAGTTACTCGCCTCCGTTCCTCCGACGGTGACCGACGACGCCGCCGGGGAGGTCGCCATTCTCCAGGTTCAACTTTAGCCGACTCTCCCCGCCGGAGTTGCTCTCGTACCAGAGGATGTCCGTCTTCCCGACGAGACGTGCTGCCTTCCGAAGGTCGTCATAGAACGTCGTGCGGTCGATATCGGGGTACTTCAGCGCCGCCTCAGCCTGTTCCTTGTTCAGCGAAGCCTTCGCATCCCGACCGCGCTCACGCTCTGTCTCAGCCGCCTTCTTCAGGTGTTGGATGAGTGTAATACGGCGTTGCTTCGCGGTCATCTCGTCGCTGCTTTCGACAAGAGACAGCAGGTCAGTGCGCGCGTCCAAGCGCTCAATCTCCGTTCGGAGGTTCTCGTTCTCCTGCCAGAGGTCTTCGACCTCGTCATGGAGCGCGTCGCGTTCCTCGCGGACATCGTCAAGTTCAGTTTCGAGAGACTCGATCCGTTTTGAGTGAGCCTCAAGCCGCGCCGCGATGGCTCGGAGTTTTGGAGTGTCGTCTCCGTCCAGAGACTCTCCGTTCTGCTGCTGACTGCTCACACCAAATTCCTCCGGCAGTTGGACATTTGATCGGCAGCGTCAGGGACGCTCTCACTGCTTCCGCTCATCGACAACCACCCGGTGGTGGATGATTCACCAATTCTATCTAGTCTCAGCGCATTCGTTGAGTCGAGTCGCATACTGTATTTTCCTCGTTGTGAAGCACGAGGGACCCAAAGGCTCGGGACAATCACTCCATCCCGACGTCGTTCCGGTTCTGGGTCCGTGGAATCGTGGCTACTTCCCGCTATGTTTTCACTACTTATAAAGTTTTACAGAGAACCTATTGCATCCCATAGTTGGTATCCTGCTCTGATAGAGACCACAATAACTAATACAGGTGGAGTATTGTAAGCTGTTAAATGGAGCTTTCAGATACTGACTGGGGGATCCTCAACCTCTGCAGCGACAACCGCGAAACGCGCAAAAACATCGCCGCTGCTTTGGACAAGTCACCCAACTACATCTCGAAAGAACTCTCGAAGCTCAGCGAGATGGGACTTCTCAAACAACCAGGTCCAGCCGAGAACTCCGGGATGCACGTCACGACGAAGAAAGGAGAATTTGTCCTTTCGAAACAGGAAAAATACGAACGCCGGCAGTCCGAACTGTTCGGGGAGCTTGTCAAGTCGGCTGCCGAACTGTCTTGTGAATTATCAGCAGAAGCCGACAAGGAAGTTACTCCGAGCGATATCGTGGTCGTGACCGAACAGGCGCATGACTTACTTCAGAAACTGGATAACAACAGCGGGATATCCCCACAAGAAGCGGCAGATCGAATTGGGATAAATCTCTACGCGACACAGGGAATCTTATACGAACTATATTTTTTCGATCTTCTGGATCAAGCAGTCACATCTGAGGGAGAAATCTATGATCTCACCGCCCGTGGTCGGCGACTTCTTGATCAGCCCGCTCAGACAACTGTGAAGGATGCGAATCGTACGTGGAACATAATTACGTCGAAAGACAAATCCGAACCATCCTTTGATAAGTGAATCGGGTAGAACGAGCGTGCGTAGTGAGCAGATGGTTCATCGGCTTTGAAGCGAAACAAACATCACAGCCCGCCTGCTGAGGATATCCTCTTTCGCTCTTGCGTAGTACATTGTTGATGGCTCGCTAACCTGCGTTTTCACCTCTTACTACCCAATCCGATAAAATACATTAGAGCGATTCAAACAGGGGCAACTAGACGAACAGTAGGTTACTACGTCGATATCAACAATCCTCTACGGATGAGCGTTCGGCAATTCCTGCTGTATCTCTTCTAGTTGTTAGAAGAACTGCAGGATCTACATCGAATTGAGCCTTTGATCGTATTCAGGGGGTTCTCTACGCTCAATACACTATCACACGATGAACACTGGACTGTTTCCGTAGTTCCGATCCCACTTCCATATCCGAGCGTCACGGTTCGGGAAACTCCTTGCTCAGCCAGTTCGACATCGATCTCTCCCCGTTCGTACTCTACCTGTGTTACCGTCAGAGGAGTCACTCGAATATCCAGCGCATGCCGCTTCCGAATCTCTTCCTGTTTCTGGGGAAATCCCTGATCGCGCAGTTCCTGCAGAGCACTTAGTTCCGCATCCACCTCTTCATACTCAGCTTTTGCCTCTTTCCGTTTCTTCAGTGCCTCCACGCGATCGTCCTGATTACTGCCGTTGATCGTTTCACTCAGCTCATCGATCTTCGAGGACAGCTTGGAACGTTCCTCTTCCAACTCTTGGATCCGTTGTTGTTGCAGTTGCCGGTACTCTTCGACCTCTGCGTCCGCTGCTCTCGATGCCTCATTATGGACCTCATCAATTTTGTTCTGGATGCTCTGCATCAGCTGATCTTGGGCTGTGCCGAGAAGCGATCGTGCGTCTGATCCCGATAATGAGGACTCCGTGGTAGTGGGAGAACCGTTCGTGGGTATCGACGTCATTTGAAGAAACGTCTCCTCTAACGCCGGAAGTCTCTGTTCCGAGCGGTGGTCGATGGCGATGGCGCGAAGGAGCTCTTGTTGGTACTCACTGACGGTTTCGATACTCACCTCGAAGAGAACTACAATCGCTGTGCGGTCGTAATACGGAGTGAACTGGGCCTCCCTGACTTCGACGTCACCTTCTTTGATCCACTGTGGGATTTCCGCGTCGTCCCGATCGGCTTCTATCGATAGTTTCCCAGTAGGGTGGCGCTCAGTTGCCTCTCTGAGGATCCGCTGAAAGAACTCACTCTCGGGATGAAGAGACTCTCCAGTAGCATCTTCGTCTCTGTCTGCGCCACAAAGCAACGATAGGCTTCCCGCCGGCAATTCCGTATCCTCATTGTCTGGGATCGTAACTTCCCAGGTATCCCCTCGTTTCTCGATGGTCCCACCGAGTGACTCTAAGTAGCGTTCGGCGAAGTCCTCAACGAGGGACTGCGTGACCGCGAGTGCTTCGTCAGTCATCGCCTTCCCCCAAGTCGAATCCTTCGAAGACGCCGTTGTTGAACTGCTCCAGTTTGTCAGCGAGCTCGCGCTGTTCTTGCAGATCGACGGCCATCGCTTCGAAGTCGTTCTCCAGATCAACCTCTGAATCAGCATTGACGAGTCGGTCGAAAATCTGGTCCTCGAAGCTTGTCCCTGACTCTTCTAACCGACTCAAGATCGAACTTAGCTCGCCCACACTTTGTTGGAACAAATCGATTTTGTGGTAGAGACGCTCCAGTACGTATTCTTCAACAGTATCCTTTAGCGCCATGTTGAAGATGAAGACATCCCGTTTCTGTCCAATCCGGTGTACACGTCCAATACGTTGTTCGACGCGCATCGGATTCCACGGCAAGTCTAAATTAACCAACATGTTACAAAACTGTAAGTTTCGACCTTCGCTCATTGAGTCAGTTGAAACGAGGACCCCACCCTCCTCCTCGAAGTCCTCAATAATCAGTTCCTTCTCGCTACTGGAGTGGCCACCGTGGAACGCGTGTACCGTGTACCCCTCCGCAGCGAGCCTATCGAGAATCTCCTGTTGAGTTGCTCGGAACTGCGTGAAGACGATGACTCGCCCCATCTCGACGTTGTCACGGGCTTCTTCGACAATGTCCAGAAGTCGTTCCTGTTTGGTGACCGTATCGATCTCATCGATCAGATCTAAAATGGACTCCAGTTCGTCCGCGTGCGTGAGCTCCGACTGGTCGTAGAGTCGCTTCTCGATGGTCTTCTTGAGTGCGACCGGGCTGCTGACGACCTCCTTCTGCAAGAGCATCAGTACGAGCTTCTGCCCCTGGTCTTGGCTGTAGGCACCTTTCACATAGTCAGAAACCGCCTGATAGAGTTCGCGTTCCTTCGGGGTTGGATTGAACGTCCGTGTGTCGATCGTCCGGTCCGTGAAGTCAATATCCGTGTCTTCCCGTCGGTTTCGGATCATAACCTTGTTTAGGCGGTCCTGTAGTTCGTCTCGATTCACCAGCGTCTCCTGATTGCTGTTGACGAAGTACTGGTGGAAGACGTCGCGTGTGCCGAACAGTCCGGGTCGGAGTAGCGAGACGACGTTGTAGAGGTCGGTCAGCTCGTTCTGAATCGGCGTCGCCGTCAGGAAGAACGCGTAGTTGTAGGAGAGTCGGTCAATCAGGTCGTAACGGTCCGTCTCCTCGTTTTTGACGTAGTGGGCTTCGTCGAGGACCAGAACGTCCCAGTCGCGGTTGAGGACAGTCTGACGGTGTCGCTCGCTCTTCGCAGTGTCGATACTTGCGATGATGTAGTCGTGGGCGTCGAAGTCTTCGAACTCGTCGTCGTAGTTGCAGACGAAGTTGAGCCCGAACTTCTCACGGAGTTCGGCCTGCCACTGTTTCGCCAGTTGTGCAGGAGTGAGGATGAGGACGGACTCGTCCGTCTCTCGGAAGTGCATCTCCTTGAGAATCATCCCGACCTCGATGGTCTTTCCGAGGCCGACTTCGTCCGCGAGAAGGGCTTTCCCGTCCATCTCGAAGAGGGCCCGATAGGCGGCGTCCACCTGATGTTCGAGTAGCTTGACGGAGTTTTCGTCTAGTTCTTTCAGCGACCGAAGTTCGGAGTCCGGCTGGCCCGCCTGGAGACGAACGGCTTGGATGGTTTGTAAATGATCCTCCTCTGCACCATCTCCAGACAACGAATCGAGAATATCGTCCGCAGACTCGTGTGTGACCTCAACATCAACGAGGTCGTAGCTTCCCATAGTTTCGTAGAGACAGGTTCGCGTCAAATACGTTTGGTGACCGGAAAACACTGGACGGTCCGTCTGCTTGGCTCCGAGGGAGGAGGTATTCGCAAGACCATAGTGTTTATTGGGTGGCCAAGAGGTGTGTTTAAGTATCAAGATGGCACAGTCAGGATCCCTGTCGAATACCCTCGAAGACACGGTGACCCTCAGTCGTGAACTTCGAGAAGAGGGGCAAATTGACGGTCAGGTAAAGCTCTACAACGTCGATGACGATGAGGAGTTCGAGTCAGACGCGGAACTCTTCTTCGAGCGAACCCTGATGACCCAGGGGCTCCGTGAGGCGCTTTCGATTCTCCGCGATTCGCTCACGGGCGATGACCCGCGCGGGACGCACATCCTCTACGGTCCGTACGGCAGTGGGAAGTCCCACCAGATGGTGGCGCTGTACCACTGCTTCGACGACCCCGACGCAGCAGGGACGTGGGCAAGCGACTCGGTCGAAGGGTTCGAGACGTCCCTCCCGGAATCGGCGACGCCGATTACGGTCGCCATGCAGAACGAGCAGTACGAGTATCTCTGGGAGCCGTTCTTCGAAGCGCTCGATTACGACCCTGGAACGTACAGCTCGGGCGGATATCCCGACATGCAGACGATTCAGGAGGCCGTCGGCGACGACACGGTCGCGTTCTTCGTGGACGAACTCGAAGACTGGTTCGACACACTCCAGGGCGACCGCAAGAGCGCAAACAAAGCCTTCCTCCAGTCGCTCCTTGAATCGACCGCGCTCTCGGATCTCGAACTATACACCATCGTCTCCGTCCTGCGTGAGGGCTCCGAGGTCCACGACATCCTGAATCGGGAACAGGCGGTCGAGGTCAACATGAACAACCAGGTGGACAAACGCGAGGTTCTGCGTCACCGCCTGATCGATTCAGTGAGCGAGAACGCCGCCCGCGAGATCGTCAATGGGTACTTCGATGCCTACGACCAATCAGATCACGTCTCCATTCCCGATGATCTGTTGTCGGAGATGCACGATCTGTATCCGTTCCACCCTGTGCTTCTGGACGCGCTTGAGACGCGGTACTACGCTGACGAGGATAACCAGAACACGCGAGGGATGATCTACCTCTTCTCGAAGGTTCTCCTGGAGATGCAGGATCAGACGGATCTGATCACGCACGGTGATATCGATGCTATCGAGTTCGAGGACGAGTTGGCGAAGATCAACTACGAGCGACTGAACGCGGCGACGGGCGACATCAAAAGCCGCATCGATGAAGACGATGTTCCCCACGGCAGACGTATTCTGAACACGATCCTCCTGTACTCGCTGAAGCCGAGCGAGGGCGAGGGTGCAGAGGTTTCGGAGATCGTCATGGGTGCCTACCAGACTGGCGATCTCGTCTCCGACGTTGTCCTCAATCTCGAACGTCTCCACGGTGTCGCGTGGCATCTCCACAAGCTGAACGGGAAGTACGCGATCCGCGACCGGCAGAACCCGAACGCGCTCATCCGGAACGCGGCCGTGGATGTCTCCGAGACGTCGGCGAAGGCTGAAGTCGCGGACTTCATCACCGATATCTTCGGGTCGAACGCACACCCGGTCGGATTCCGGACGAACGACATGCGGGACATCCCGGACGACCGTGAGGTCAAGGTCGTCGTGAAGGACGACCAGTGGACGAACGAGGAGGTCGAGAAGGTCATCACGAACGACGGTCGTGGCCGGGAGTGGCGTAACACGCTCGTGTTCGTCCAACCCTCGGGCGACAAGGCCATCGAGTCGGGGACACGGTACATAGATAAGGCGCGGTACATCGAGGGCGCACGGCAGGTCCTCGCCGACGAATCCCTCGATGACGAAATCCGGACGTCGATCAAGGGTATGCGGGAGCAGGAGGAGAACGAACTCCGCGAAGAACTCCAGCTCCTGTACGGTGAGGTGCTTGACGGGAACGACCTGCTCAACGACTGGGGACAGATGACGCCGATGGAACTCGACGTCTACGTTCACGATGAGGCAGAGCTGAATGCGTCGAACATCGCGGACTCAGCATCTGCCGATCCGTTTGACCTCCAGTCGGACGTCTGGGCTATCGCTGAGGACCTTCTGGAGCGACGCGGAGAAATTTCGGTCGAGGATATCTACGAGCAGTTCCTCCGCGACCCGGAGCTTCCGATCCCCGGCAGTGCGAACGACGTGCTGAATGCGACGGTGAAAGCGCTCTCGGACAAACCGGTGCTCGCCCGTGACACTGGCGGGTTCCGCGACGATCTCTCCGGTAGTTCGCTGGACACCGTCCTCGTCCAGCAAGACGATGTGGACGTATGGGGCGTCGATGACGTCGAACAGGAACTGCGTCAGCGGTTCGGGAGCGGAACGACCGCGCTCGATATCGGTGACCTCGAACTGGAACTCGTCGAAGACGGCGAGATCTGGATCGACGGCGACAGCCACGACGTCGTGATGCGGGCCATCGGTCGGCTCGCTCGTGAGGATCAGTACGTCATCGTGAAAGGGAACGAGATCCTCGATAAACCACAATCCGACGCAACGGTCCGAGACGTCGGCGGCGCGGAGGTTGTCGGTGCATCGTCCCTCGTAGACCGCATCGAGACGCACATCGACGACGACGGCTACGCGAACCTCGACACAATTATCGGCGAGGTCCGTGCCGAGGAGTCGGTGTTCCTCCCGCCGGACGAGACCGAGTCTGTCGCCCGCGAAGCAGTCAATGAATTCCTCGTAGACGACTACGTTCTGGAAGCCGGCGGTCGGTATCTTGGATCGCTCGGCGACCGCGACCCGACGACGGTAAAGATCGTTCCGACGGTACCCGAACGGATCGGCGACCAGATCCTAGAGTACATCGAGGACTTAGAACCGGGTGACCAGTTCACGGTGAACAAGGTCACGGATCGGTTCGACAGCAGTGTTACCGAGTACATGGTGCGGACGTACCTGCTGGAGAACATCGGGAAGGACGAAGAGCCCGAGTACGTCGTCAACACGACCGGTTCGGAGAAAGCCTCCGACTGGGTTCCTGGGTACCCGTTCCGGAAGGCAGACACGGAGATTCCCACGTGGCGCTTCGAGTACAACGGCGACGACGTCGCCGCGATGCGGAGCAAATGGCGGAACAACCACCAGACGGGAAGTGTCGATTACGGTGACGTCACGTTCATGTTGCCCGACCGCGAGGGTGTTCCCGGCGCTCTTCAGGGGACCGCCGACGTCGAGCGGACGCAAGTCAGCCTGACGCTGCGATCCGGACAGGACTACACGAAGGTCCAGGACCTCTTCGAGCGGATGCCCGAGGAGGCGTCAAGCCTGAAGATCGAGATTACCTTCCAGAAGTAGTTCCGCTTCTTTTACTGGTCGGCGTCCGCGTTTCTGACTAAGGCTTCGACGACGATTTCGTCACCGTCCGCCTCATCCAGCATATCCCTCAGAACGGTCTTCAGTCGTCTATCGAACAAACTGCGTGGGTTCAGCGGTGTTAGTTCCGCTTCAAGCTCATCTCTGCTTACTGTTCCAGAAATCACGGAGTCTCCGTCTTCTCGTACTTCCAGCAAATCGGCCATATCGAACCATCCTCAGCACGCTGGATAGCCTGTTCGATTGCCGCCTTACTCAACAATCGATGGGAACGGTGTTAGTGTGCTTCTATCTGTCCCAGTACTCTGAACCCGGTTCGGGCCAGACCTCACTCGCTTGCTTTGCGAGCCACTCGCCACGCTCAGCAATCGTGTCTTCGTTCCATTCGTCAGGCCAATTCGTAACTAGGTGCTTGTTCAGCCGCAGGACTGTGTGCTCCTGAACCGCCTCTCGTTTATCGTCCCACGCTGCATTCGAAATAGAGGGGTTTAGCTTATCAGTGAGGATGGTCAGATTCCCGATTCGGTCCTTTGCATCGTCACGTTCCATCCGTTCTACCTCAGCGGGTCGGTCTCCTGGGAGCGACCAGTGGGTGGACCACTTCTGCGGGAGAATATGCTCAATCTCCAGATCCTGAGTGAACTCTACCGTCTCGCTGTACCCGGTGTTACGCAACTCGCGTTCGATGGCCGCGAACACCATTTTGAGACGTCGCTGGTTGATGACGGCCCAGTACTCCATGTTCACCATCGAGTCCGTCAGCTTGTCGTCACCGGGCCAGTAGTCGCTCTCACCCTCTTTGCTTCGGAAGAATTCGACGACGACATCGCCGACGTGCTCGTTGTCTCGCTCCTTGAGTTCGTCCAGCAACTCGATGAATATCTTGTTGTAGTTCTTCGACGTCAGGCGGGAGAGCATCCGACGCATCAGCCAGCTCTCGATTGCTTCGACGGCTTTCACCCGCTGTTCCTTCGGGATGTCCTCATGGCCGAAGATCCAGAGGAGAACCGGGTACGGCGTCGTCGTATCGAGGATATCCAGTCGGTGGAAGAAGATCCCTTCCCGAGACTCACGGTCGGGTTCAGAGATGGTCTCGTAGATTGACGCGTAGTAGTCGATGTCCTTCACGATCTCTTCGACCGAGTTGTCGGTCCTATCGAGGTACTTCCGGAACGCCGGGAAGAGCTTCTTCGCGCGGACCTGCTGGCTCATCTCCATCGTGAGCCAGTGCATGATGAATACGTCTATTTTCGGGCGGTCGAGCCGTCCCTGCGAGACATCAACGCGCCATTCGTCTTCGTCGAACTGCTTCCAGTACTTGTCGTGGAGGTCGCCAGGGTCGTCCTGCTGGATCGTCGCCTCTCGGAAGAGGTAGTTCTTGATCAGGTCGGCGGCGAGTAGCGGTGTTCCGCGGGCGTTCAGGGTCTCGAAGATCACCTGTGCGTCGTCGTTGGATTCGAGGTCAATGACGACGACACGGAGCAGGTGCCACATCGTCGTGACAAGCGCATCGAGATGTTCTTCGGTGGGTTCGTCTCCAGATTCTGCCCACTCCCGAATTTCGTCTCTGAAGTACCGGAAGCACTCCTCCAAGTTGTCGTCGCCGGCGAGTTCGGAGTGCTCTGACTCCGGGTCCGAGAAGGTCAGCACGTCGATGAACGCGTCCTGATCGGCTTCGATCGGCCAGACCTTCAGCCGGTCCGTATCGGTGGTGGTCAGATCCGTGTCGTTGTACATCAGCTTCTCCACCAACGACGCCGACTCCTCGTGACCGAGATCAGCCGCCACGGAATGTACGGCGGACAGAAGAACTTGAAGTGTGATCAAACGCTGCTGGCCGTCGATGATCTCGCGCGTCTCCAGCTTCTGCGTCGGCGTCGATTGCTGATCGAGGACGATTGCTCCCAGGAAGTGCGGGGAGGTGTCCTGTTGGGCTTCCTGTCGTTCGATTTGGTTACTTGCCCCTGCTTGTCGATCCATCAGTTCATCCACGACAAGTTGGAGATCCTCCCAGAGCGGTTTCCAGTGTTCTTCCTCTTTCCACACGTACGGCCTCTGAAACCGTGGAACGACATACCGAGTGTCCTTCCGAAAGATGTCCTTTAGATCGAGGGTGTCTGCTTTCATCGATGACCGAATGTTCCGTGGAGAGTTGTATAAATGGTTCCAAGACTAACTCATCACCCGAATCCGAGGGGTGAGGGCGGGAAGATGTCACCATCGCGCGAGCGAGTCTATAGATTTCTCAACGAATCCGGGGTATCCCCTGTTTGGTACGTCTTTGGGCCGAACCTCCGCTCCGTCGTGTATTCACAAACAATTCATTGAGAGCTCATCAGTTTCTGGCGTCGAACCACTTCGTACCGCTGTTAGAGATTGGGGCCATTTCGGAACTCTGTGAGTATTCTCACCCACTTCCTCTGGCACGCATAGGCGTCTTACCCCGTAACACAACGCATTTTGGGGGTTTTCGATCGGGTTGTGGCGATTCAGGAAACGAATGCCAAATCAATCCGATCCTCTCTGGGCTTACCTTTAAAAGTGGGTGGCGGTTGTAGTTGTTCGGGTTCAATCCACTATGCAGACAGAAAAAACGATCAACCGCGCGAAGAAGATCGACGAATCGCTAGAGATAATCGCTAAGATCGAAGACGTGGTCGGAATACCGCTGACAGACAGCCGGCGAGCCCTACAGGTGGCTGGAGAGTACGTCACGGATGACTCGATGTTCGTGGAACAGATGGTACAAGCAATGACTGAGGCGGCCGGCTTCGCCATTGAGACAGGCCATGACGACCTGGCATCCGACGCCATCCAGAACGTGACTGACCTCGAAACGCTCGTCTCTGACGACGAGTAGGCAACTTCTTCGACGCTCCGTCTCCTTTCGGAACACCCAACGAAGCTCGCTTTACTGAGACGTTACTGCGAAGAACGCACACTTATGTGGCTCGTGGCGTATCGCTTCTACATACTGAATAATGTCTGAACAATCTGGATCTTCACAGGGCCGGCAGGAGCGGACGGAACTCCCCATCGAACGCGGGTTCCCCATCGAGCGCGTGAACGAGATCGCGGCGAAGGAAGGTCGGGCGAAGATGCACTACCGGCCCATCTACACGATGCACAAGTGGTGGGCGCGACGCCTCGGCTGTGTTTTCCGCGCCGTCTCTCTGTACACGCTGCTGGACGATCCGGAGAAGGTTTCGGTGTATGAGCCGGGGCACGAAGGCGGCACGCTTGCGGACTATGGCGACGACGCCGACGGCGAGTCTGACCTCGACATCGCGTCACTTCTCGAACGCGTGGACATGACTGACCCGGAGAGCCTCTGGGAGCTGTACCCCAAAGACGTTCGCGTCGAGGACAAGAAGATCCTCGACCCGTTCATGGGCGGCGGCACGTCACTCGTGGAGGCCTCTCGTTTCGGCGCGGAGGTCGTCGGCAACGACCTGAACCCTGTCGCGTGGTTCGTCACGAAGAAGGAACTCGAAGCCAGCCAGACAGACGTCGAAGAGCTTGAGGCGGCCTTCGAGCAGGTGAAGGAGGACGTCGCTGACGAGATTACGCAGTACTACAAGACGCCATGCCCGAACGGCGATCATCAGGCAGACGTGATGTACAATTTCTGGGTGAAGGAATTGGATTGCGTTTCCTGTGGACACACGGTTCCACTGTTCAAGGACTATCGCGTTGCTGCTGGCCGATACGAGAACGATGACAAGTACAATGTCCACTGTCCGGACTGTGGTTCAGTGACGCTGGTAGACGATTGGCAGTCGGAGAGTGTCTGTAACGACTGTGGACACGGGTTCGTTCCAAAGGAGGGGAACGTCTCACGCGGTGGGAAGTACAACTGTCCAGACTGTGGCCAAAAGTACGCGATTACGGACGCGATTCAGGAGCAAGGAGGATACGACATACGACTGTACGCATTAGAATATTACTGTGAGCACTGTGATGACGCAGATGAAGAGCGAAGCCTATACAAAGGGTACAAAATGGCTGAAGATACAGATGTTCAGCTATTTAATGAAGCTAAAGATAGGTGGGAAGGGGATGAAGATCTCCGTTCTTATGCGCCTTCTGAGCAGGTCCCTGAGGGACACATTCCTTCAGAACGAAATCCCATCTTTGACCATGGATATGAAGAGTGGCAGGATATGTTTACCGACCGGCAGCTGTTCGGTCTGAGTACACTTCTACGTTCGATTGATCAGAACGTATCGGACAATAACATCAAAGAATTGTTGCTTCTGGGCTTCTCTGATAGCCTAATGTTCAATAGTACCTTTTCCATCTACAATCTAAACGCCAACAAGATTGAGGGCACGTTTAGGATGAATTCGTTCGTCCCCCAGACAGATTTCGTTGAGAACAATCTCTGGGGCACCAAATTCGGTCGGGGGACTTTCTCTAATACGATGGACAAAGTCTTCAGTGCTGTAGAATACGCCTCAAACCCCACTGAGCGTTATATCGAAGATGATGAGACAAAGGAATCAAAACCATTTTCGAAGGAAATCGGCGGAAATCACACTCTGAATTTGGGAGACGCCAGAACGATTGATTTCGGGGAAAGCGAATTTGACGCCGTGATCACAGACCCTCCGTACTATGATAATGTCATGTACTCCGAAGTTGCTGACTACTTCTACGTCTGGCAAAAACTTCTGTTAGAGGATGAGTATCCTGGGTTCGATAACGAAAAAACACCCCGAGCAGATAGTATTGTCACTAATCCGTTCCACGGTAAAACAGCAGAAGATTTTGAGTCTGAACTGGGACAAGCTTTCGAGAATATCCACCGTCATCTCAAGTCAGACGGACTGTTAGCATTTACTTATCACCACTCTGATTCGGAGTCATGGGGCGAATTACTAGAGTCCCTCTGCGAGACTGGATTCGAGGTAACAGCTACATATCCCATCTCATCAGACCTGAATAAGTTCATTACCGGTGAAGCGGTTTCATTCGATATCGTCGTCGTCGCTCGCCCCATCACCGACACCGAACCTGCCTCGTGGAAGTCCCTCCGCCGCGACATCTACCGTACGGCCCGTCGCACCCGCCAGCAACTTGAAGAGAACCGTGACCTCTCCCGTGGCGACATCGGTGTGATGGAGATGGGCGCGTGTTTCCGCGAGTACTCCAAGCACCACGGGAAGGTACAGCGTGATGGCGAGATCATGAGCGCAAAGGAGGTCGTCCAGGAGATATACGGTATCATCCAGGAAGCTAGCGACATCGGCGTCGAAGACGTGTTCATCGACCTGCTCGACACGTCGAACCCCTCCTTCGACGACGTCAACAAGCTCTGCCGTGGGACGAACGCTACGCCGGAGGACCTGAAAGAGACGCACCTATACAACCAGGACGACGGCTTCGAACTCGGCACCTGGGACAACGAGAAGCGCCAGGCCTACATCCAGGAGCGCGTCAACGGCGACGGCGGCGAGCACCTCTCGAACCTCGATAAGCTCCAGTTCCTGCGGTATCGCTACGAGAAGGGGCAGGCGGTCCAGAACTACGTCGAAAAGTGGGACGTCGATGACGACCTGCGCGAACTCGCCGGTCGGCTCGCCGACGTGACCGGTGACGACACGTACACGCGCGTGCTCGGGGATCGAGACATCACGAGCTACGGCGAATAGGAACCCCGAATCTGGACGCGAAGACAACTCCAGGTGGCGATTTTCGACAATCCATTTCGAGACTCTCGCTGAGAGTGCCTCCGTTGCTTGCGGTAGCCCATCCCCCTACGGTCTGTCTATGGCGAGTCGGCGATATGGTCGTGCTGTGAGTCTACTCCCCGGTCTCTCAATCCGAATACTGGCCATATAGGCGCTATTGGGGCGATACCACGGTGTTCTCTGGGCAGAGGTTTTTACGCACCTGGTTATTTGACCCATTCCCAGAATGGTAGCAAAACAACACCTCGAAACGGCGGGCCGTCCGCGAATGTGGTCAAGAATTGACTCTGCCCGCCTTCTGAATCGAAGAGCTCGATCAGTCGTTTTCTCGCGCGTAAGGAGTGGTGGTTGTGATGAGTGACACTGATCATCGCGTCATATTTGTGGAGTCCATCCAACCGTACTGCACGTTCCCGATCTCTCAGAATGAACGAGATACCCTCCTTCGGAATGTGACCAGAGAGATGGACAAGCAACGTTCAGATCCGACCAGGGACAGTGTAGCGACGTGGTTGCAAAACCTGCGCCCCGTGATTGAGCAGCCCGTTTCGATACTTCAGCTTGATATGTCGGACCACTCGAATCTGTCCACCCTCCTTACCCAGGTGATGGACTCAGACGATCTCTTGGATCGATTCCGGGCGGCGACTCCTGAGTGTCACTGGTGTGGCGATTCTGCCGACCGGCAGCTCGATTTCCATGACTACTATCTCGTATTGGTCTGTAGCGAGTGCCTCGCAACGATTGATTCGCCGGATGGCCACCATCTTCTAGAGGATCTCGATCCCACGATCACTCCTGCGACGACAATCAACTGTCAGGATGGATCCACCCACCAAGGAACAAGCGAACAACAGTCCACCCTATTACAATTCACCTCCTCGGACTAATCGCTGACCACGAGTGAGCTCACGCTACCGTATCCATTTTTGTCCCTTCGGAGACGTTGTATCCGTAATGGCAGGCCCCGGACAGATACCCGGACGCTACAATCTTGTTATCGAGGGTGCGTATGAGACCTTCGAGCATCAGATTCCTGTGGAAGAGTTTGTACAGCGACTCCAAGAAGACGATGTTCCGGATAGTGTGAGTGTTGTTGGTCTCGCAGATGCCTTGGCGGATGAGGATCTGGCGAATGAGTTGGCCCATGAAATGGATCGACGCGCAAACGATTTAGAGTACCAAAGTCCGACAGTGCAGTTCGTCGTCGAAGGTTCGTTCCATCGAAGTGGAAAAACGTACGATCTCCGGTACGAGGACGGGCTTCACTCTCTCCAGCAGGTTTTCGGCCCCCAACTTGAACGGAAAGAAGATGGCAAGTGGCTCGTGGCACCCTTCTGACCAGAAACCCTGAACCACAGAACCAATAGCCTCTCTGAAGAAACTGACCGACTGACGGAATCAGTAGTCCACGATTTGTGCTGGCGTTAGTGTGATTGAGTCGATGTCCTCTCTGGCAAGTTCCTGTTTGAGACCGTTCTCACTGGTCAGTCGAAGCTTCGCTTTCGGGCCCGTATTAACTGCTTCAACGGATGCTGCATAGTACGATTCTTTCTCACCATCTACCCAGCATTCGACTTGAAGCTCTCCTCCTTCGACATCGCCGCTCCACTGGCGATCAACGTAGTTCTGCCAGCAGTCTTCGCAAACCTCGTCCATCTCTGTCTGAAGGTCACCAGTAAATGACGTAGGCTCGAACGAGATTTCATAGTGGAGAGGGCTCCCCTGACAGAGACGGCGAGCCCCGATTAGTTCCCCCTCACCATCCCGGCGAATTCTAAGCAAGCAACTTCGCATACCTGAGATATCATCGTCACCAAGACCTACGTACGATTTGCCGAGCTGGTCACGGCAACGTTCGCACGTTATCGACTCCTCTGTAACCTCCTCTTGGAGTTCGAAGTGCTCTCCTTCAATGGGAATTCTCTCTTCACCACAGAGACTATTCCAGCCGAATCCTTCGCTCGGAGGCAGATTATTGTCGTAGAAGACGTGTGTCGTTCCTTCGTTGGTCGTCCACCGGTACGGTGTTTGGTACATACTATCTCTATAAAAGCTTCAATGGGCCTTCCTTCTCAACGTCTCCTCCTCCGCCTAGGAAGTAGAGGTCAATCCACTCTTTTCCCTGTTCACGACAGAACACCGGTACGCACGTTGTCGTATGCTCGTAGCGCTGTTCACACCGCGTTTCGATCTGATCTCTTGTCCAGTCACCGTCTTGCTCCAGATCGTACCGGTTTCGGACCTCCCAAGAGTGTTCGTCGGCGGCAGCCTTGAGAACACGCAAGGAGAAATCCCGAGAATCCTTGAACGTGAACGGACCGCTCATCGACTTCGCGTCGTTCAGATCTGTCTCTTCGACACCGTCAAGGCACAGTCGGTTTTCCGCGACAGCCCGGAAGGCTTCGAGTTCAGCAGACTTGCAAACGAGTACGTCGTGCAGATAGTCGTGGACGACGTCGCCGTACCCACTCAACGTAAACTCCTGCTCGGGCGAAACGATCTGCAGCTCGGCATCTGTCTGTGTGACTCGCCGACGCTTCGGTTCGAGAAGCGGACACAGGAACGCGAGTCGATCGGAGTGAAGGAGATACGCGTAACTGAAGAGCCGTGATCTGGACGGAGATTCCTTCACGGGATCGTGACCCTCTGCGTAGTATTTCGAATCCAGTACAGCCAGTGTCTCGTCACCTTCCTGTAGCGCGTGGTCTGGTTCGTGGTATATTTGCCCTTCACCCTCGAACGGGTTCACCGATGGTGACCGAACGGGTGTCACGTCGTCGAGGTCTCCGAGGTGGTCGTAGGACTTGATGTACGAGAGTTCGCGCTCGATGACGACCTGCGAGTACTGCTCGAACAGCGACTCCATATTCAGGACGTAGTCCACGACCAGTTCCCGTGGGCCGTCACGGAGTTGCTGACCGAGCGACGACGACATCACCGCCTTGGCGACGTCGAACGCCTTCTGGTAGTACCGTCGCTGCTTCGGAAGGTCGCTGAGCGAGAGGCGTCGATACTCGTCCATCCGGTCCAACCCGCTGCTGACACCCATACTCTCCAGCCGCTCCACCTCTCGGTGCACTTCCGAGAAGATTCGATCGTATGCAGGGTGGTCGTTCTCGTGAGAGTTCTGTCGGAAGAGTCGAAGGAGTGTCTTCCCTGCGTAATGGAGGAGCGAGTTCGCAGCGTTGTCGTACTCGGTCTCGTTTCGGATCCAGTGTGGCTCCAACGTCCCACGCCCGTGGTTCAATAGCGTTTGTTCGACATCGATCTCCCCACGCCCATCGAGACTGTCGAGCCGACGAATCACCAAGTCACGGATGTAGCCCTGCCGGTGAATCGTCTCCAAGCCATCCAGGTAGTTGATCGCCAGCACCACGAACACGTCATCAAGATGGATGTCGTCGGAGAGGAAGTCCTGCAGCGGGATCCCGTGATACTCGATAGATCGATTCTGGTCGTAGACGGCCAGGAGCATGTCGAAGATGTGTTCCCAGTCGATCTTCGGATCGACCTGCACCTTCGACGACGGCGTGAGGCTCACGACGCCGATGATGTCTGTCGCTTCAACGTGGAGTACTTCGTTTTCGTCGCCGTCTACGGTGACCGTCACGACCTCGTACTCTTGCTCGCCATCGAGTGCTGCTTGGCTCTTCGTGAAGACGCCGGGACTTTCCTGTGTGAAGGACGCGCGACGAAGTTGGTCCCCGATGGACGACGGACAGCCTTCTATGCGGATCTCCCCGCGTTCGGGGACGTTGAAGGTGTCCTGCCCGTACTCGTAGACTTCGTCAACGGTGCTCATTACTCGTAGGAGCCCATCTGACGTCGTTCCTGTTCGAGTTCCCGTTCGGCGAGCTCGGCAGCAGGGGCGAGATCGAACTCCTCGAACTCGCCATTCATCGCGCGGTAGTGTTCCGCGATCCGCTCGATCTGTGGGAACGCGGCGGCGTTCAGGAGTCGTGGAACAATGTACGTCCGGAATGCCTGTCCGACTGCGTCTGTCTGGTCGTACTCGTACTCACCGCCTTCCCGACAGCCGACGCCGAGGAAGACGGCGACGTCGCGGTAGTGCATCGGACCGAACCGCATGATCGACCCCTGCGACGTCGATTCGTGGCCGTGATTGATACCCTGGTAGTCACGCTCGAACAGCCGGAGAATCTCACTTTCTCCGAGGTCGGTGTGGTCGGTGACGTGCGTGGTGATCCAGTCTTTGAACAGCTGACGGCGCTTGTCCTCCTCGTACTCGTCCAACTCGATCATGGCGAACCGGCGGGTGATGGCGTTATCGAGTTCGTTCACTGTCCGGTCGGACATGTTCATCGTACAGATGATGTTCACCCGCTCGTCCAATTCGATGGTCTCGCCCTCGTCGGTCTCGAAGATGGTCTGATGGGGGTTCTCGATGGCGGTGTACAGCGGGCCGAAGATCTTCGAGATGTCTGCCCGAGTGATTTCATCGAGGATGACGCCGTATTCGACGTCGAACCGGCGAGCACGCTGAACGGCTTCGGACACGCAGCCGAGTTTCGTGCGGTAGCTTAGTGAGTCGCCGGTGTAGTCCGGACTGATGCCGCCGATGATGTCCGACGGTGTCCACGAGGGAGTGGCAGTGTTGAGGGTGTATCCGATTCCGGTTTCACGAGCGAGTTGCTTAGCAAACGTCGTCTTCCCTGTCCCGGTCGGCCCATACAGGACGACTGGCTTGCCCGCTTCCAGCGCGACCTTCGCGTTCCGCTCCACGTCGTTTGGAACGAGTATCTCTTTAGGCGTTTCGTCACCGCGGAGACTCACGACACGCTTGAGTCGATCTGACGCCAATGGGGACTCAAGTACGGCACGTCGGACCTGACCCAACCCACGCTCGCCGTCGTGGATCACGTCGAGTTTTTCGTCCTCAATCAGGAACTCCAGTACCTCCTCGTTCTCCGCGCTCTGGATTGCTTCGACGACGTCGTCGGTTACACGGCGAAGAATTCCGACTTCGTCTTGCGCATCCTCAAGCGTATAGTCGTCCGACGAGTCACTCATTACCAGATACAGGTAGTTCTGAGTATATAAAATCCCGTTCAAGAGCCAAGCAGATTCCTATTGGTCTGCTGGTGAGGGTGCCATAGAACAGTTTGTATACCTTGCTCTGGTGTCCTCGGGAAGCGATAAGTATAGACTCAGGACTGACCGTACCCGAAGATTGGGTGGACGAAGCAGAACATAAGACTCTCGCTGAGTTCTGATCTCTGCGTGATTCGGTGATAGAGCGCAGATCTCGGTACGTTTGTGGAGTGATTTTATATAGTGTGTCACCCAAAAAGTAGGAAAATGGGTGCTGGCGAGAGTAGCGAAACCATCCCAAGGTCTCTGGAAACCGTCCAGGAACGCACGCAGTGGATTCGAGACCGAGAAATAGCCGACACGGCGCTCAGAGACTTCCTCCGAAACCACGACAAAGAACACCCCAACGGAGATCGAGATCTTGAGGAGCACGTGGCCAAAGTCCTCAATGAGGTCGAGTTTGACGACTTCCGGAAGCAATTCCGGTTCGGAGGGAAACAAAGCCTGAACTTCTTCGTCTTGACAGGGATCTCCGACGAATTCGACGACATCCCAGCGAATATTATCAGCGAATTCCCGCGAGCCGAAGAAGTTCAAGACCAGAAAGGCGAACCGTTCCTCGTCGATACCGAAGAATTCGACAACAGACTGTACGTCATCCTTGGCCGGTACGTGTCGATGAAGACAGTCGATCCATCTACCGGTAAGCCACAGCGCGACTTGAAACCAGATGAGTGTGTGGCCGTCATCAACAAAGACACTGACTTAGTACACGTCCGAACGGCTGAAGTTCCGTTGGCCCGACGGATTTGTCGGAAGATCGCGTCCTCGGTTGGGATGGATTACAATAATGAGGACGTGTTCTACAAACCGTCCTTCGACCAGGCGTTCGTTGACGAGTTCAGCGACCAGATCGAGAAGTACGTGAACCTGAACGTTGTTGTGAACGAAGGCGATGGTCGGACAGCAAGTTCAGTCCGGTATACCTCGAAGAAAGACGAAAGCGGAGATTACATGAACTTGCTTGAGGACAACCAAGTACAGCAAGAGCTTAACGAAGAGGATGGTGAGATATCGAAGGGGTACGTCAAGCTCAATGACGGCGACTTCGCGCTGTACCTGAATCGACCCCAAAGCAAAATTTGGTTCAGGAGCTACGAACGGGAAGGGCGACTCAACGAGATCGAGGAACTCATCGATGATGTTCTCAGAGAAAGTGGAGGATATCCCCAACAAAAACTTCAGGGATTTGAAAACATCCCTGAGTGAGCTTCAGACCGAGCAAAATCGGTTCACTCGGTCGGGCTTAGCGAAGCGTTCGGGGGTCGATGAGTCACAAGTTCTTGTGTTACTCAGTGAGTTGTGCGATGAAGGAGTGGTTGCGGCGAAGCTGAAGGTTCGGTGCCCGAACTGTCACCAAGAGCACGGGACATATGCCTCTCGTAGTGATGTGCCGAGTGAACCAATACATTGCTTCTGTGGCGAGGAGTTCAATCCGAGCGAGAAAACGAATTGGTCGGTGGTTTACGAGTTCGTGGAGGACGTCGATTTTTTTCTGACCTCAAACTGGAGTTCGAGACCTTCGTAGATTCAGCGACGACCTTGAGTGCAGAGTATTTCCAGACGAAGTTCGAAGAGCTAGAGAATATCGACGATAGTGCAACTCGGGGCCGGTATTTCGACTACTTCGTTGGTCTGTTGTTCAACCAGCTTCCCGATGTTAACGTGGTGATTGGTCGGGAAATAGCGACAGGGGAGATTGATGTTTTTGTGGCGTGTTTAGACGCCCCGGATTGGCTGCACCGACTAGTGGGAGACGCGACGCTATTGGAGAACAAGTGGCGTGAGAAGCCTACTGGGACAGATGATATTAGCGTGTTTCACGATAAGGTCACAATGGCAACTGCTTCGTGCAAAGTGTGTTATTTCGTCAGTATAAGCGGGTTCACGTCGGAGCGAAATATGGGTGCAGAGCAGTTGATGCAGTCAAAGACTGATCCGAAGATGGTAGGTTGGGGCCGAGAGGATGTAGAGGAGATGGTTCGTGAGGGGACGCCGGAGTCGTTGTTGCGGTCACACGTGATGTAGGGCAGATACAGCATATTCAGAAGAAGGGTATGCACTTGACGGAGATTTTATCCCGGGGATGCCCGACAGTGTAGTATAATGCCGTGGAACGCTCTTGCAGACAGAATTCTCACTGGCAGTAAGCGGAAGAAGGAGTTAGAGGTAGAGAATCAGTCCGGGTACGACCAGTGGGTCTCCGAACTGTACTCCGAGATAGAGGTGTTCGTGAAGCGGGTAAACAACCTGAACCTGAGCGAGGCAGAAGGCCGTGACCAGTTCTACAATTTTGCTGGAAAGCTTTCTGACCGTCTCCTAGAGTTGCGAGAACGTAGTGAGTCGTCAGCTGCTCCTGCCGAGGCTTTGATCCAGTTGGAGGAGTTGATCGAGAAGATCAACGAATCGTCTTCGGAGGTCCATGTCTCGGTTGCGTATATCGGGGAGAACTCGTTTGAGAAGGCGAGACGGGAGAAGAAGAGGAAGGAGCGTGAACGGGAGAAGACCGAGAAGGCGCGTGAGAAACGTGATACGATTGCGGATAAGATTCAACAGCTTACTGCAGCCTTTGAGGAAGATACTTCTTGAGCTCACATCCGGTGATTCGGAGATAGATTTCTACGAATACGATGATGAGGCCGAGTAGCCAGGAAAGGAAGACGTTGACTTCGGTGTGCGAAATTATCCATGCCCAGTTCGGTACTGTGACCGCTGTGTTTGTGGCGAATAGTAGGTAGGCGAAGATCGGGACGACAACGGAGAAGATGATGGTTGCGACGTTCGCTGTAAGTACAGGGATTAGGTCTTCCGCGGTTAGCCCGGACTTCTCATCTTCTAAACGCTTCTTCCGTCTCTGTAGTGTCTCGATCTGGTTTTCGGCGTGAGCGAGATCCTTACGTGCTTCTTCCAGTCGAGCTTTTTCCTGGGTTCCCAGTCCGGCTGTGATGTCCGGAGTGTCAAATACGTTGTTCAATCCAAAGGAAGATCTGGATTCTCTGATTCGTTCTATACTTGACTGAAGTCTATCCATTTGGCCTCGGTCTCTGAACTTGTTGTACTGCTGTTCAAGGGCTTTTCTGGTCTCTTTCCTGAGACTGTCAAGGCCGTATTCCTCTTTGAAGTCCTCGATGAACTCGTCCAGTTCGACAGGCTCAGGTTCTTCATCCACTCCCTCTGCACGGACCTCGATATCGCCCGGACTTGATGAGGAGTTTTCAATTCTGTCATCTTCTTTGTCCTTAGCCTTCTCAATAGCCTCTTCCAGGGCATCGCTATCTGATCCAGTGACTCTGGATCGACGGCCTGTGATATCGTAGTCCTCTGCGAACGAGGAAGTGGTCTCTCCCAAGACTGCTTGTTCGATCTGGTCGTAATGCTCTTCCAGTAATTGGCGGTGATAGTTCTCGTCGCTTTCCTCTATCTCCTCCGGCGAGTCGAAGTTGTGGTAGTCACTCAGATGCTGGTAGAGGATGTCTATATCCAGTTTTTCTATGGGCTGGGAGATTTGAGTGGGAACCTGGTTTTCGATGAAGTCTGAGACTCTTTCTCTGGCGTTTTGCTTGAACCGTTTTTCTCTTTTCCCGGTCAGTTCGTCTATCGTCTCTTTGTGGTTGTCGCGCTGCTTCTTGAACTTCTTCAGCTCTTCCTTTACCCGTTTGAGTTCTGTCTCTGTTTGTCTACGCTGGGATTTGATTTCGACGTAGTTGTTGACGAGGAGGGCTGTGAGTATGGCGACGAAGACGCTGGCGGAGGCGGCAAGTGAGCCGTAGAATGGTCCGCTCATCAGATACTTCACGGGTTTGTATCAACTTGATATTTAGCTTTCCTGTCTACGAGGCTGTATAGGACGCTTCTCATGGCGTCGCTTTCATGCCATTTGGAATAGGATTTTCTGCTCACTACCTAGTCTTCATTGACCGGTCGTCACCATCCCTCGATTCCTTTCCGTGTATGCAAGATGCGCCCTGTCTCTTGCAGGTTACTCCAGATATTATCCAAAATTGGCAAGATTCATGGCAACCAATTTTCAGACCTACTTATCGACGTGTTCATCGTAGAGATAGGTGAAATCAAGGCCGTGTGAAGCGTTCTATGACACCCCCCCGAAGGTGCCAATATCCAGCTAACCGTTCTTATTGAGACTGAGATACTGTTCCTTTCTGTCCATGATACCGGACATCGTTGATGGGACAATCTCCAGTTCGTCCTCCACCTCACGGTAGGTCGATCCAGTCTCAACCATACGAATTGCTTCGAGTACGGTGTCAAATTCCCCGTCACGATCTGGTACCCATTCTTCCCCCTCGTTATCGAATCGAAATCCGATTGGTGGGCGGCCGTGGTCGTACCCTTTGTCCATCCGCTCTTGGACAGCCTCGCGTGCGCGCTCAATTTCTTTTTTCTTAGCTTCGTGCTCGCTAGCTGCCTGGAGGACTTCGACCGCAGCGTGAACTGGATCTGAGAGGTCAAGCTTCCCCTCCTCGAAGGTATGGGCTTCAACATCGTATTCACGGAGGTCCAGGATGAGTCTCATCGTTTCGTCGAAGTCGCGTGCGAGACGGCGCTTATCGTTGATGACGATCGCATCAATTTCTCCAGATTGGACACGACTCCGGGCCTGCTGGTACTTTTCCCTGCTTTCATCCCAACCTGACGTTCGCTTGCCGTCGTCATAGATACGTTCGAGTAGCATTCCGTGTTCATCGGTGTACTCCCGGATGTGGCGCTTTTGGCGTTCAATAGAGGTATCTGAGTCCTGTGAGAGCCGAGTGTACCCAATTACCTCAGCCATCGTCTTCCCCCCGGGGATCACCGACCGGAACCGCCCCATACTCAGGGCAGTCAACCCAGCCTTGTCCGAATGCGCCGCCAATCCCACTGTCGGGATACCACTCGTGCATCTCTCCACACACGTTACACTCCACCAGCGGCGGATTCTGTTCAAGGGCCTCCTGCTCGATATAGTGATTTCCTTGATATGAGTCACAATGTTCGCAGACATTCCCCCAAACCTCTCTCCCCTGGGTCTTACTGTACACCTTTTGGACTGGGTACTCACCTGCTTTCGCTAGCTTCTCACCTACGTCACTATTCAGGTGACCCTCCTCTGGCCAAACAACGGGTGTCTCCCGTTCACATTTCCAGCATTCGGTATTCCATTCAAGCACGTCAACATCACTCATCGACAACAGTCACCTCCAATGTGTTCCCCGACTTGACTTTCCATTCTAATCGTTGGCCATCCAAGGCCATCGCTTCCGCGATACCCTTTGGAACAGTGACCTTGTACTGTCCATTCGCCCCCTGGCTGACTCTTGTTTTTGGCATCTCTGTATAGGCCTTTAGATAGGCCTATATTTAGTACTATTCCGTGTCTTCGAGAAACCGGGGTTTCTCGAACAAGTGTGGCTGGCAGTAGGTTCGCTAACTGTACAACCTCGTAAAGCGTGTCATAGAATATCTCTCAGAGTGCTTTTTCGACTTTAGTTGCTCTGAACTATCCGTTCGCTGTACATGCAAACCAATCTGGTATGGTGCTCACGTATCAAGCCAGGAATTGAAGCACTCCCCGTGTGAGTCCGTGTAGGCCAAGTCCCCGTCCAACCAAAGCGTTATTACCCAATACACGAATTATGTATTATATGTCGAAGGCGACCGGTGGACCCGAGCGAGCGGTCAACGGCCTGCTCTCAGTTGCCCGACTCCTCGAAGAACCACGGCTAGCACGGCTCTACACGTTTGTTCTCCGTAACGAGGAGGTCACAATCGATGACATCACCGACGGGTTAGACCTCCCCCGGACAACCGCCTACTCGGACACAGGGACGCTCGTGGATCTCGGTGCCCTCACACGAGACGACGACCAGAAAACACACACGTACGCTGCCATTCCGATCACTCTCACCGCGACGCTTGACGGCGACGAGTATACCGTCACGCCAACGCTCATCGCCGCGTTCGGTCGTTCTCCCCACGATCAGGATCTCGATCTACTCCTTGAGCGACACGGGCTCGGAAAACTGGCTGCCGCGCTCACCTATGCGGTTCCGTACGCAGACGGAGAGATGTCTGAGCGAGTCGCAGCTCGTGAGCTTGACCTCCAATACGCGTTCGGAATCGCGGTGCTCCAGGCACTCCGCGATGTCGTCCTCAAGATGGAGTCCGTTGACCCATACTTCGAGGACATTCAGGATGCACGTGAGCACGCTCCAAGTTCTGAGGACTGAGCAATGGACGAGGAACGGTTGCCACTCAACGATGTCGATGAGGCGGTCGCGTGGGTCGGTGATTCTGGGTTGTTCATCGCGTGTGGCCGCCAGCAGAACAATAAGTACACCGCCCTCGAACGGTTCGCTCGCCGGCACAACATCACGTTCGTGATTCCGCAGCGTGTCTACGCGGAGCTTGGTGGTGCCCCTGACCGGAGCACGCCTGGACAGACACCAATCAATAGCGCAATCGATGCCGGCTGGGTTACAGTTGCAGACGACCCAGACTACACGAACAGCACAGTGTCACGTGTGATGGACAGCGTTCGGAGATACATCGCTGACTCGTCGAACCGCAGCGAGGATCATATCGAGAAAGCCGATACAGCACTCGGAGCCGTCGCCGTCAACTGCCTGCTCAACAGGGATGCGGAGTTCGTCGTCGTTGCAACGACAGATACCGATGCGGGGGAAGGAGTTGTCGCGGCCCTCGATGCAAATGGATTTGAAGACCGCGCCCGGTTCAAAGATGGATTCGAACTGATTGACGAAATCACCTAAGATACTGTCCCGTTCATCGGGGAGTACGGAGAAAGTGTGCGAACCGTTCTATGATACTTTCGTCCTGAACTCTGGGCGGTGTCTCGGGGCTGTCCCAGAACTACTACTGGACAGTGGTTTGAGCTGGTACAGGAGTTATCCTACCTGAACAGGATTCGACGTCGAATCGATGCCAGTGCGACCATCTTGGTGGCCACCACGCCACACGATGGTCCGGCATTTTGAGGAACACTCTCTCGTGGGGCCGTGTTTCCACGGCAACTAAACACAGTGTAGAAATCCACATAAAAAGTCGTATATCACTTCATAAGTTGCTGTTCTGAATTGCCTTCTATGACTGGGGAGAGTCAAGATCGCTGACTGCTCACTAACTATACAAATAGTTTTTATACTCCATTCAGTACCTTATGACGGCGTGAAACCGCCGCCCGGTGGTAGAAGCACCGGGCAGATGCTGCCAGGTATGACAGCGAAAGACACTACTCGTGTCGTGAGTGATAACTCTGTCTCTCGCGCGATTGAGAGGCCGATTCCTCAACGACATGGGAAACAAGGCCGAGATGTACAGACCACTACCCAAGTGATGGACCGGCTTCGGGAGGAGGAGCATGAAGCAGAGTAGCTTCGGCCATGCGATCCCGATGGAGCCAGACCATGCGTTCCGCGTAATATCGAATAGTCGTCGCCGGAGCGTCATTTTCTCGTTAGCGCAAAGTGAGGGTGTTCTCTCTGTAACGGACCTCTCCATCGAGGTTTCGACTGTATGTTTCAAACCCTCGGGGGAAGCTGTATGACTCCCGAAGAAGCACGCAGTGTCTCTGATGAGTTAGTCCAGCAGAAGCTTGGCTACCAACTGGTCCGGCTTCAGGAGTTGCTTCACGGGCTATCCACAGACGGAGTTGACCCGTTTGCTTGTATCGTAGAGTCATACTCCCGTGGCGACGTAGAGAGAGCTGCAAATCAGGTGTTAACTGGCCAATCTGTTCCCAAAGGGACAGCAGAGTGTGATCACTGTGGTCGATCCCTGTCGGAGGGTAGTTCGATACAGGTCCGCGGACGTCGTCCTGCTGGGCTGCTCAGTTGGTACATCGCTGCTGTCGCGTGTGACTCTTGCAACCTGTCGCTGAATCCGGAGCCTGATGGGTTAGATGTAGTAGCGACTGCGCGACTGAGCACCGTTGACGGCGATGCTGAGTTATGGCTTCGGCAGGTTGCCATTGAGGAATCGAGTGGAATCCGCTACCGCCCCGCTGCGGAACGGTCAGAGAAATCAGAAGAAACAGATAGGTGATGTGGATATGATTAATGTAACTATCCGAGAAGAACAGGCTGCTGGCGATGAGATACAGCATCTCACTCTCTCTACACCGACAGACTCTGACCAATCGATGGACCGAACCTACCAAACTCAACTCCCACGGAACCTAATACTTCACGTCGGTCATGAAGAGACACTTCTAGAGCGTGTGCGACACTCTTCCGACGAGAAAGAGTTAGTTCTCGCGCCGGTGGAATTACACCGAAGGAACATACAGCGCCGACTTCGTGAATCCCAACTTCCCAAAGATAGCCTCAAATTCGCAGATCCATCGGAGGTGGGGAAGCAACTCTCCCCAGAGAGCCAGCGTTCGGTAGCTGCTATTGACCGTATCGACCGCCTATCGATGATTCAGTCTCTCCTGACGGAGAATAACGGGGTGGATTTGGATAAACCGATGATACCGTCTGCTCCGCAAGAGATTGAGCAGATTAGAACGGTAGTTGAGAGTGTAACGGGGTTCCACCCAGAGCGCCTTGAGACATTTTACGAAACAGCCGAGGGACTCCCATCGCCAATTGATGCTGACTCTACTGAGATTTTGGAGGCGGCTGTAGCAGTCGAGCGCGCCCTCCGTCAGGATACCGAGAAGGTGGTTTCTGATGTGGAATTCGTTCGACGTGCCTCACAGAATCTTCTTCGGACTAGTGGGACCTGTCTGGAAGCCGCGTTTCCGGATGTCGAACGAATCTCGCTTGTTGGAGTCAGTAGTCTCCCTGCAGCACACGTCGATCTACTGCACGCAATTCTGGAAGCAACGCAGGTTCCAGTTCACATCTATTTCCGTCGTGGAACCGGATCGTACCTTTCGCGTCGTCTCCCTGAGCTTCTCGATGTTACCGAGCCTGGTACGGTGGTGTTCGAATCGTGACCGCTGAGGATCGCCTCAGCCTTTCGCAACCACTTGACGATCCTGACGTGCCCATCGCAGAGATAGAAGCGAGGACACGGCGAGCGGAGGCCAGAAGCGTGATGGCTACCGTAGCAAGTCTCCGAGACCACGGTGTCCCAACCCGGGATATTGCCGTAGTAGTACGCGACCTCGACAACTACGAGGAACCGTTGTACCGTGCTTCCGTTCACTATGGACTAACCCCCGTGTTTTGGGTCCAGCTCAGGGTAACACAGACACGCCCATTCGCACTCATCGAGTCGGTATGCGACGTCCTCGCCTCTGATAACCCATCTCGTGAAATCCTATGTCGCCCGCTCGAACACCGTTGGGCTCCTCCGTCGGCGACGTCGTCTGAGTGGCCAATCGATCCCAAGACAGTCCAGATGTCGATACAGGCGTTACCGGACGAGTCACGAACGCTCAGTGAGTGGCATGACGAACTCGAAGCGAATCCGGGAATCGACGAACGCTTGGTGACGTATGCTGAGTGGCTTGGGGACTCTCCCGAACCCACCCCGGAAGCCGTAACGAACGTCCTTACCGACGTCGTCGAAACGTACGAGAAACTCGGGCTCCCAGTAACGAAGGAGAATGATTCTCCCTCGCTTATCGAAACAGAGCGTGACACCCGAGCAACTGTCCGTGTGCAAACCCTCGTCCAACAGCTCCGCCACAAGTACGCAGATCGACTCGATGAAGGGACACTTGATCGGTCGTGGAGTAGTGTCGCAGAGTTAAGTCAGCTAATCGCTACCCAGCGCCCAGGCCGACGTGAGCACTCAAACGCACGTGCTATCGATATCCTCGAAGCGAACGATATCTGGCTGTTGAACGTGCCGTACGTCCTCGCTGTCGGACTGATCGACGGTGAGTGGCCTCAGCAAACAGAGAGTGTTGTCCCTCCAGAACTGCAAGAAGCAATCCTCCGTGGCGACGGGTGTGTTGGAACGCTCGCACCACGAACAGCGTGGACAACGGGCCGAGACCGTGACCAGTTTGACGACACGTTGCGGGCCGCTGGAAATGGACTGATTGTGACTCGCCACACAGAATCTACTTCTGGAGAAGAACGTCGCCCATCTCCACTGCTAGACCATCTGGACACCGACCTTGTTCCTCCCGACGAGCGCCGACAGCTGATGAGCGAAGAACGAGAACTCCCGAACGGCGTTCGAGCGATGCTCAACCACGAGGTGACCGACAGTGAGTGACGATCCGATCCGTCTCCAGAACGCGCAACGAGACATTCGGGATGCGTACTTCGAGTACGATTCGGGATTGTATACGCTCAACTGCGTCCCCGGTGCAGGGAAATCCGAGGTCACTGACCATATCTCTGCAGAGGACATTCTCCGCCGGTATGTTGCTGGAGACCCGACGCCCGAACAGCGAGTCGCAGCCATCTCGTTCAACCGTAGTGAGGCGGAGAACATCATTCCGGATATCTGTACCCGTCTTCGGGAGATTGTCGAACACGACCTCGTCCCCGCCGCAAGCCAGGTCTCAGATGCCGAGGTAGACTATCTGATCCAACGAGTCAGGCAAGCGCCGTTCATCGGTACTATCGACAGTATCCTTCGAGACGTGCTGAGTGAGATTGCCTCCGACATCGGCTTTGAGGAGATGCCGGTTGTTGGCAACACGGCTCGGCAGAAACATCTGCATGACGCCTGTTACCGGGGCGTTCAGGAGGACTCAGACTTGGATCAGCGAGTAGAGCGGCTTGAGGATGCGTATCCTACTGGCGAATACGACGACGACGTGAGTGAAATGCTTGAGACCGCCGTCACCTACTGCCGAGATCGCCGTATCTCTACGGAGAAATTCCGATCTAATCTCGAACAGACTGTTGAAGATGTCTACGCAAAGGACTGTCCAGGATCGTTCAACGACGTCGTCGCCGCGGTAGAACACTGTGTCGGGGTAGACATTGACGAGAATCTCTACGCCGAAATCGGCGACGACGACCGAAACAGAATCTGTGACGCAGATTCGAGACTGCACGCCGACTGGCGTGCCCGTGTTGACGACTTCTGTACAGTACTCGAAGAGTATCGAAGTACGTATCGTCAGACCATCCGCGACCGGGGCGTTGTCTCACACACAGATGTTGCGTACCTTGTGGACGCGTACTTCGACAACCGACTCGGCAATGGTGATGACGCCCACCGGGCCAGAATCAGGCAGCGATACCAGACACGAATCCAGAGTCTGATTATCGATGAAGCCCAAGACGTGTCGTCGATACAGCACGCTGCACTGTCTCACTTGGTTACCTCCAGTGCGCGAGTGTTCGGTGCGGGCGACCTGCTCCAGAGCGTCTACCTGTGGCGTCACGCTGAACCAATGCTCTTCGAGACCGCAACGGTTGATGGAGTATACCTCGGGATCGACTGGGATGTTCACGAGCACCGGACTGCGAAGACGACGTACCGGTGCGTCCCCGACGTCGCCAATGCGATCAACGAAATCTCGGAAACAGCGCTCACGGACCCAAAACGGGGGAACCTCGGAGAACTTGACGTCCGATACCCTGGGCTCGAAGCCGATCGTGATTCGACCGACGAGTCGAATGTCCACATCGCAGCCTTCGATCCGATCGCTTCAGACCCCGATTCCTACGCGTGGGTCAAACCTGTCGAAGGGCGCGGGGAAGCAACGACGATGGCGACACTCCTCTCGAAGGGGCTCGCGGATGGGACGTTCACTGACGAGAACGATGACCCTCTCGGAATCACCGTGTTGTTCCGATGGTCGTCGAAGATGGATGTGTATGAAGAGGCGTTTGAGGAGATGGGGCTCAGTGTTCGGAACGCGAGTGAAGACCTCTTCCAGAGCTCAGTCGTCAATGTCGTGCTTGATGTCTGTGAGTGGCTAGTCGCACCCGCAGACCCCGAAAGAACTCGTGATCTCGTCACCGAGTCGAATCTCGAACTCGGATCGCTCGCAGACCGCTTTGAGACTCATCATTGGGACATCGACACGGTTCTCAACGACCACGACCTCTCTGATGCACACCAGCACGTACTCAATGGCCTTACCGAACTCCGAGACCAACGTGACAGCTTCCTCTCCCAGCCTGCTGGAACATACGCAGAGGACATCACCGATGCACTCGCTCTTCGCGCAGATCCACATGGGTACTTCGAAGTCGATTCCGCACAACGGGTTGCTAACCTGGATGCACTTGTAGAGACCTTGGATGAGTGGGAAGCAGACGAACACTTCACGCCCGGCGAGCTCACCGAGCTGGTCGAACCGTTCCGAGAGAACCCGTACCTGGGACCGAACCAGCCGAGTACAGCCGACACGAGTCACGACGTCGAATTCCGCACGATACACAACGCCAAGGGCGACCAAGACGACGTCGTCGCCATTGCGAACCCCGGGTTTCCCCTCTGGAAACACGGGCCACAGGCCCAACGGTTCCTCACTCAGGGAGACACCGCTGGACTCGCTCCGCCAACGAACACCGACATCCCCTCAGACGTTGCGCTCCCACCGTTCGTCAACGGGCTGTATGATCCCGAAGACACGAGGGACCGCGATGTCGGACTGCGGTGGGCTACGGGCCACTGGTGCGACGATATCGCTGAGTCTGCGGATTCGACGTCGCTGGCCGGTCCAGAACGCCTCAGACGAGTTGCGGCGAACGAGCGAGCCGAAGCGTGGCGGCTCCTGTATGTCGCGCTCACGCGGGCGAGAGACCATCTCGTTGTTCCACTCCCACGGTCACTGCCCGATGAATCCCGACCCCGAGACCGGTGGCTCGACACGATCCGAGAAGGACTCAACTTCACCGGTGAGCAAACTGGATCGTACACAGTCGATACGGACACCGGGTCGTTCGATGTCGGTGTTAACGATGTCGCACTTCGCGCAACATGGACAAACACGGTCACGTCTGGTGACGACGACGTCGCCGTCAATCCACCACGACACACCCATCTCGACCCATGGGTTCCACGGTTCGCCCACCCGAGTACACTGTATCCACTCACGGACGATCCCGACGAACAGGTACTTGACCACCTCCTCGGCAATGCCCTCCACACAGATGCTAATGACGTTCCCGATGATGTCCCCCTACAGTTCAACCGGTTAGGCCCAGACGACGTCGGCTCTTGCTTACACGAGGTGTTGACCACGCTCGTCGAACGCGAGGTTCCGGAACCCACTCTTCGATCGCTGGGTGACGAAGTTCGGCGCGTGTTCGATGACGTCGTGGACGACCACGCTCCGCGAATCGACGACGACGAACGCGACGGACTGTTTACCTTCTTCCGGGAGGACGTGTTGGACGACTTCCTTGCGTCCGACTTGTGGAATCGAATCCAACGAGCCGAACGGGTTACCGTTGAGAGGCCTATTGATGGTCTCGTTACTGTTGACGACGTCGAAATCGAGATTCATGGCACGAGCGATTTCGTCGTCGAATCACCCTCCGGTGAACAGTACGTAGCCGATTTGAAGATTACGCTGACGGATCAAACACCGGAGACGAGACGCCGGTACGAACTCCAAGTAACTGCCTACTCGTACCTCTTCGAGCAGCAGGAGAGTTCGGAGAGCCCTGTGAAACGGACAGTAGAGACATTCGGTATCGAACGAGACACAATCGAATCGTCATGGCCGTCGAACATCGTTGAACGGAGGCTCGCGGCTCTGGTTCGACAGTAGCCGCCACTCGGAGTGTACTGTTGCTGAAGGAGGGTGACACCGGCGGTCGCTCGATTGTGTTCCAGGCGAGGGCTTGTCTGGCTCGATGACCTCTGTGTTTTGCTGACACATACGTGTTGACAACCGTCGCGTGGGTGGGACACGCGTTGTGTCGTTGGTGAGCCAGAGGTAATAGGTGGGCGTTGACAGGATCGTATGTGTCGTTGGTGACTGCGACGATGCCGTCGCCAGCCTGGCACCCAGGGAAGTTGTGTATGACACTGCCCCTGACCGCTGGCGAGCATTCCTCGAAGCTCAGCGGCGCATGAGCGCGACTGCCGGAAAACAACAATCCCCAAGAAAATCAGAGCCGGTTACGAAGCTGTTGGAACGTCAGGATAGTATCGAGACCCGGAGCATCGACTCGCTCGTTGAACTCTCCGATTTTGATACGACCGTTTTCGATTCCTCTGAGCGAGTTACGGCAGATGTTCACGGGAATTGAATCACCCGCAGTCAGTGCCCGCAACACGTTAGCTGCGATTTCATGATTCCGCACGACCCATACGGACTCCCCATCGGCGTCCGCTAACACTCGGTAGTCGTGGCGGAGGCTCGAATAGTCGTTAATTCCGGGGCTCGCATTGTCAGGCACCCCGGGGTCAGCGCTGACACGCCCACCTTCCACTTCGACTGTAGCGGCCCGATTGAAGTCAGTATCCACGACGACTAAGTCAGTCCTGCTCCCGCCCTCGCTCGGTGAGACTTCGACCCGGGTGACGTCGCCGCGCGTTCCGTAGTACTGCCGGGTGAGCTCCACACCGACTCGGTGAGGTGTATCATCGCCGGCGTCACCGATGTCGAACCCGTGTTTCTTCGTCATGCGGCACGCTTCTTGTCCGTCTGCTGTGATTGAGTAGTACTTGCGGCGAGAGACTCCACTATGGATCTTCAGGAACCCGAGTTCCTGTAGTTTCTCTTCGTGAATCTCATACAGGCTCTTGATACTCGTCATTGATTCTGTGAGATTGTACCCATCCAGGTCGCCATTCATCGCCTTCACGACTGCCAGCATGAACTCTGCTTCATCTCGCGTGATTCCGTATTCCTCCAGGTGCGAGGTCGTGTATCCCCGATTCCCAACTCGGGTGAGCGGAGTGGGTGCGCTGTCACTACTTTGCCGTCTCGGGTCGTGCGGGTCACGTGGATCTGGAGGGTGCTCGCGCATATGTTATTTTCTGGTTCTGGTATAATGTCTCCTTGCCGTGGGGTTCTCAGTGTGGTTTTCACGCGGGGGTTACACGGGTCCTGACCGCGGGTTGCGTAACATTTCGAAGCCCAGCGGCGCATGAGTGCCCGTCACCCCAGTGGCGAACGTCTCAGACTCTTGGGAGGTAAATCCTCCACCTCCTCTATACCCAAACACACATCCGGGCGTGAGAGGCGATGTTGAACCCTGGCAAATGTCGTCCCACGCGCTTAGGTTTCTTCATAGCCACTCTTGTCGTCTTAGCTACCGCGCGGTGTTTTCAACCCTCAACTATCTGAGATGGGGGTTCTGCGTGGGTTTCTGCGGCGGTTATTTTCGTTCCGCGGGTGGTTCTGCAACCAGGGATTCCGTTTCGCGTGGGGTTCTGCAGCGGTGTTTCACCTTCTGTCGGGGTATTCTGCGAGTGGTTTCAGAACCCTTCGACAGAATACCCCGCGAAATCTTATACCTAGCGACGCAGAACCTCTACGTACAGGATCATGACACAGGTAGATATCACAGAGTTCGACACTGGCGACGACGGTGACACTGCGGGTGAGACGTTCGTCGCAGTCGTGACCGGGGCGACGTGGAGTGAGGTAGATGATTCGCTCCGCCAGGTCCTCGCGGCGACGACCACGATCGCGGACAGCGGGCTTGGCGCAGCTGAGCGCGACAAGATCGTCAGGCGTGTTGCAGATGCTGGGGAGATGGGTGTTAATACCGCTGTTGGAGACGGGGGCACAGGTCGTGTCGGGGTTGGACGGTCACCTGGTGGTGTGGGTATTGACGCTGCGATCGGGTACGCTACGCAGAGTGAGACCCCACACTTCGTAGTTGACAACTTCGCCACGATCGGTGAGTCGCACGGTGCGATTGCGGATCGCGTAAGGGAGTTGGTCGATGGTGGTGTCGAGGTGCACGTCGTCTCGCAAGCGTTCGACATCGACAGTGCGAATTGCGAGCATGTACTGGGGGTGCTGGACGGGCTCGATGCTGCAGGGTTGGAGATGCAACGACGGGCGGATGTCCGTGACGTGCAGCGGTGGCTTCCGGATGCCGCTCAAGCTGGACGGCCGGCGTTAGGGTTCACGAAGATCGATGGTGAGTCTGTCCCCGGCCCGCGGTTCGATGAGGTGCGCGCCGTGGTGTCGCTGCGTCTCAATGAGGATATCCCGAAGCAGAAGGCTGCTGAGCGTCTGGGTGTGTCGCCGCGGACGATTGGGAGGGCGGTTGATAATGCTGGTCGGTACGGTCTCGAAGGGGAGGACACTGAGGAGTGACGTGGGCGAGTCTGGAGTGCAGCCCCCTCGTCCACGTTCCTACACTCGGTCTAAGTACTTCCTCCGCTGCTCTGCTTTCTGCCGTTCCGTACGCTGGTCATAGGCTTATCGAGTGTGTCCGACTGCATGTCCGCCCGGTCACTCACCGCGGGCTTCGGAACGTCACTCTGCAACCAGTGCGTGATCGCCCCGTGCCGAATCGCATGCGTGACACCGACGACGGGCACTCATACGCTAACTGCCGGTCCTGCGCGGCGTCACATTCCTCTGGGTCACGGGCATGCGGACACTCTTGCCCGACAGCACACAGGCGCGTATTGGCGTATGCTGTCGCCTGAATTGTCTGCACGTGCGGTCTCCCGTGCACGGTTGTTATCAGCGGTTTACGCCAGTCGGACCCGCCTTCGATATCGTGTCTGTTCGTGTCGATGAAGTCGTTGACAGTCTCTTTCACCGGGTGAGAGGGCGATAACACGCTCTCCATCGCCCTGATTCTTCAGCGGAGGGTCCGTGTCGGGTCGGTGTTGAACGTCTATGACGGGGTTGTCATGCTTGAGGAAGCCCTCTCTACACCGTGTCTAGAGTATGAGAACCGCGTTCTCGGCTGTACTGTCAGTAATCCTCGTGTGAGAGCAGATCTTTTCCTTCGACATTCTTTGGGAGTCCATCTGCTGTATCAAGCGGACGGAAGAGGTAGGTGTCATTGAGATAGTCGTTGTTGAGGGCCTCCCGGAGTTCGGCGAATGTTAGGCTTTCTCCCTGTCGGAGTTTTCGTTGAATTCGGGCTTGTGCTTCGCGTGGGAGTCCGTACTGTAGGTCGAGGCTGAAGTCAAGGACCGTTTGCTCCCCTGTAAGCCCTTTCTCGATCCCGTTCTTGAGGATGTCACGGAATCGATCGTCGGGCGAATATGACTCTGAGTTGGGTGCGTGCTGGCAGAGGGAGAACAGGAATGCGATCGCATCTTCTGCGGCGGTGAATAACTCTTCGTCGGCAATCCCGTCGTCCACAGCTAGTTGGGTTCTGTCTTTGCTTGCTAGCTCTGTTGCGAGGTATTCAAAGTCGTAGAGTGCGTTCCGAGCTCGGTTCCGGATCCTGAGCCGCGCGTTCCGTTCACTATCTCGATTTAGGTTCTTTCGCCCGAGCAGGTATTGTCTGTCATCTTTCGTCAGGACTCCACGGTTTCGGTCAAGTCCAGCCATAATCCGGTTCAATCTACAATTCTGTCTTTATATAAATATATGGCATTATCCGTCATCTGCTTCCGGTGACGGCTTTCCCGGTTTTACTAACAGGCTACCGGATTGAGTGATACATGCATACGAACTGAACTATGCAATTGGCAAAAATAGACCCTCACGTCAGCTGTCCGATCGTCTGTGGTGAATACATGCGCGCAAGTGGCTTCTTCTTCAACGCTGCGGATCAAACCTACCTCATCACCGCTCGACACAACCTCCTGCCCACCGACGCGTCAACTCTCGCCACGGGCCGATTCTCGCTTTCCTACCGAACCGAGGACTACCTCCCAACAATTGACATCTACCTGCGAGATGATCCCTCCTTCACGGTGAAACGGGTCGATCTCACCGAACAATCAGGCATCCTTCTTGATGACGCCATTGACGTGATCGGCATCCCCATTATCTTCTCGCCCGAAGACTACGGGTATGTTGTCTGGACGCTTGATGATATTACCCCCGAGAGCTCGCCTGAATTCCTCGATATCATCGGCTACCCGGGACCAGCCTTCCCGGATCCTGGCCCATACGACAGGGAGACCTACGCACAAAAGATAACTGAGCCGTACATTCTCAGGCTTCAAGACGACTTCCCCACTCACCAAGAAGTATTTCCTTCCACCGGTCAGATTTCATTGGGAATCGTTACTGGCGTAGATGATAGTACTCCCAGCTACAGAGGGTACAGTGGTTCGCCTGTTCTCGGAGACAACCTCGCGGGCATTCACTGCGCAGATGTCGGAATAACGGCGATGAATACAGAGACTGGCGAAAAGAGCGTACATCCGGCTATCGCCTACTGGGAGGCAGATGTCCTCAGGCAGCTCCTGAAATAACTTGGCAGAACGGCAGAGAATGATGAATATCTATTGTACGAGCACTATGACTGTGTCGGTCAATTCCGATTCCAGTACAACCGAACTGAGGACCGAGTTGGAACAATGTACATCCCGGGACGATGGGGAAGTTCGTTCGACGACAAGGATGCAGATCGGGATAACCGGGCTGCCTTCGAGGCGGCACAGGCCGTCGCCGAGGAGACGGGAACACGTGCAGAGATGTATGTTCAGTTCCAAGAGCACCTTGACACTGTGTCTCGTGAGTCATTATCGGACCTAATCGGAGAAGTGGGGGAAGAGCGCGCTCGGGAACTCCTAGAAGAAGGAATAGAAGAGCAGGGTATTGGTGACTGATGACGGTAGTTTCGACGGTAGAAAGTATGTTTGTGAGTCAACATAGCAGTCGTAACCACATTTAGTAGACGCGCGTGAGGACTCGCTGCCGCTTCTTGCAGCTACGGCATTTGCCGCACGCGTTGTTCGATGCCGTACAGGAATGCGTCCACCCGAGGAGGGATTCAGGGGGGTTTGCTTCGCGTACGAACTCTTCTGTTGTTCTATCGATTGCCGGTGCCTTAACGCTGAGAGCACCTTCTTGAAATGAGAGAAGAGAATCCATCAGTTCGAAGAACTCTGCCTGCCCATCAGCGTGGCTCTGATCGTCAGCAACTGCCCCAACAAGCAATCGGTCTGCACCTCGTCGAACGACTTTCATTGCGACCAGTGTGACCACGAGTTGGTTTCGGTATGGCCACCACTCCGGAGCATCACCGAGGTCGGTCTCCTGCTGGCCCGCCATTGTACCAGCACCGAGATTCTCACAATCTACTTCGATGACCTCATGCTCAAGATTCAGCTGATCGGCGATTTGCGCTGACGCTTGGATCTCTGCATCCGCACAGCACTGCCCGTAATCAACAGTCACTGTAAGATCTGGCCTATGGGTGTACGCGAGTGTCGCAGAGTCAAGCCCACCAGATAACAATAGGACGGATTCAGGCATACGCCCTCCAGATTGCATTATAGATTGCAGACGACAGATCCTCGTACACCTTACACCCAGAGCCGCGAATCATGGTTTCACTGCTCATCTCGAAATCATTCGTATACCCGATAACTGGTGTCCCCTCCTTCCGGGCATATCCCACTTCAAAGTGCGTTCCAGAATCCAAATGATCCAATAACGCGAACACAAGATCTGACCGTTCAATTGCGTCTAAATCTTGCTGCGCTACCTCCTCTGGGCTGTCGTAGTCAGCGGCTCGACCAATATCGTGAACGGGAGAAATCACATCAGCTCCTTCGCTTTCTAGGAGGTGTTTGACTTCTTCTACAACGTAGCGCTCGCCAATGTCGAAGAATGGGCCTGCCAGATAGATCGTCGGAGGGGTAGTATGCGGTGAGATGAATGTCGGTGAAGCACTGTTGGGTACTGATTCGACGACTGCTCTGGAAATCGGCAGGCTGCGGTGTCTACAGAACGTTGCTGTCGCCTTTGAAGCGGTTAGTGCAGCGTCTGCGGCATCTTCGCCGTTTTCTGCCCACTCCCCAGCAAAGACCGCACTGAACACATCCCCACTTCCGATTCCCCACACAGACTCCGTCTGAAAAACCGGAATTTGGGTCGTTATACTGGATGTTCTGACGATTGCCCCTTTCGCTCCCCGCTTGAGGACGACTACGTCTGCGGCAGTTGTACCTGCCATGAGTTCTGTGAAAATGGATTCTAAGTCGTCTTCTCCAGCCAGTTGTGTGGCTTCGTTTCGGTTGAGGATGAGGGCGAGTTCATCGGCAGTTGAGCCATTTTCATTGAACGGGACGGGAGACGCTGATTGAGGATCATAGACGACGCGCTTACCGGAAACAATCGCGGTCCCTTCAACCAGTCCGAATCGCAAGATTGCGTCTCCACTAACTCCTGAAAGTTTGCGGTTATAGTTGGATGCCTCGGCCGGAGAGAGCACAGGGTTCGAGTGGTTATGCAAATAGTCGAAGCTGACCGTCTCCGGGATCTCGGTGGTGGTGACGTCGAAGTTAAACGTGGCCGCGTAGGTTTCGAGTGTCTCTTTGTCGGCAGGGCCGATGCAGGTGTGGAGTTGGTTACGAGAGGAGACCGTGGTCTCAGTAGCTGCGGCTGCTCGTATACCTGATCCGAAGAAAGCTGAGTCCGGAGGAAACTGGCACAACTCGTGGTACGCGCCACCTGCAATAATCATTCGTCACTAGCACCCGTCTGAATATTGACTCTGCAATACTCCGGTGTAACCTCACGAACCTCTGCCTGGTATGACCGTCCTTGGTCGATACACTCGTTGAGAAGACGAGCCCATGGGTCAGGAACGTCACCGACTCTAGCTCCGTCATCCGTGACGACAACTACTTCTTCGGTCGTTTTTTCGACCGATAGGGAAAGTTCCGGATGAAGTTGGTCCCGTACTGCAGTATTGGTCGCGGTCAGATTGACGTCCTGGTTAACGAGGCACTTGTTGGTTACTCGAACTTCGCATTTCCCTCCGTCGATGTTGAGAACCCGAGCACGATATTGTCGGCCCTGCTCGATACACTCCTTCAGTGTACCAACCCACGGTTCAGCGATGGCACCGATAGTTCTGCCTCGTGAATCTACAATACAGATCGCTTCCTCTCGAAGGCGTACTGAACAGATATCACCCTCGTCTACATCTCCTAACGGTTCTGGGTTCGGTGAATGGAGAAGAGCTGATTCTGCAATCAGGCACTCGTCTTCTTCATCATCGTCCTCGTCATCATCTTCGGCATCCTCATTGTCACTCTCGTGTTCTTGGTCTTCTTGATCCTCCTCATGGTTCTCCTGACTGCCCTCCTGCTCAGCGTTATTAGAGTCCGCATCATCGGACTCGTCTTCGGGACCTGAATCTGCCGGGTTCTGCTTCTCTGACTCTTCGTCATCATGCCCGCTGTTGTCTTCTTGTTCCTCCGGTTCTCCATCTTCAGTGTCTTCATCTGGTGATGGTTCGTCTCGCTCTGGCTCTGAATCATCCTCTCCAGGTGCACCGCTAGAACCGTCCCCAGGACCAGATTCTGGTGCGCCGCTACCGCCCCCGCCACCGGTAACTGGTGGGCCCTCTGGAGTCGTTCCGTCACTTGTTTCATTTGACTCATCAGACTGATCTTCGTCTGACTCGGGTGGGGGTACACTATCCGATTCACTAGATTCTCCTCCCGATCCGCCGCTATCAGACGGTCGCTCATATCCACCGCTTCCTCCGCCCATAGTGTCGAACTGTTTTAATTTAAGGATGTTAAGTGTACCGTGGAGAGAATGGGGAAAAGGGCTAAATTCGGCCTTATCTCTAGCCGTGGAGTGATTCAATAGAGTCTGGGGTCAAACCTGCTTCTCCCACCCAATGTCACCGGAACTCCGCTCAAGGGACTACTTTTTTCTCTGTTTCCAGTAGGGGCCAATTGAGTCAAAAGGTGTCCACCGTCCACGAAATGCAGCAAGCCCATAGACAGCCATTACACCGCTCCAAATGAGGGACAGAGGTGTAAGTAAGTCAATTGCGTTGATTTTCTGTAGTCCTCCAGCAATAATCATCAATCCAAAGACCCAAAGTGTAACTCGTGGCCACCAGATTTCGACACTCGTGTGTGTAATGTACTCCTCCGGGTCGCGGCCTCTTTTTAGCTGGTCCCACTCTTCTTGAAATGGTTCCATGGGGAGATCTTCTTTAGCAATCTCGCTCAGCACACGGTATTTCCCGCTATTCAATTGTTTATACGAGATTATGTGGGCCATCCAGAGGATGGAAAGCGCAACGCCAACAATGCCGACTAACAGCAGCACTATGGAAGTGACAACGCCAAGTTTCACCCCGGCCCCGACACCCGCAAAGGTTCCAAGAACCAGCTTTTGGTAGAATCGATTGTTCTTCAGTCGTCGATTGCTCACGTCAAGTGTCGTCTGTCCATAAAATTTCCATTGTTCGAGAGCCGGGTTCTGATTATTATCTTCCCCGCCGTCTACTTGGCCCGAACGACGGTCCTCGTTATCTTCTGGCATGACAGTCAGGGTGCAAGATCTCGAATTTTACGTACGATTGGTGTTTTATTCCAGCCCGTGGTGGCGTCGGCTTTATTTGTGATATATGATGTCCGCTCTGCTCCCCAAGGTTTGACACTAAGAATAGGCTTGTCAAGCTCCTCCGCAATTCGAACCTCCTTGCCGATCCAGTCACTATACGTCGAGTACATCCCGGCAATCACAATAACGACTGAGGCTGGCTTGATCTGCTTGTTCTTTATATGCCGTTTGAGCGCTCGGTCTGACTTGCCCTCCACTTTCTCTTTCTTTGTCACCGAATAATTCCGATAGGAGAAGTGGTTTTTGTCGTCGAGCAACTCAATGAGCCCGTCATAATCGCTATTGTGCTTCCAGGAGTGGGAGATGAATAGATCATATCCACTACGCTCAGCACTGAATTCGATCTCGTTCACGTCAACGGTCATTACCCGAGTACATCAAGTGAATCAATTTCAACGTTTGGGATGCGATGTCTCTGAACTTTCTTCTCTATGTGTGTTGGACGATAAAGCAGCAATCTGACGAAGTTGGCCTTCCCCCAGAGGAGAGTTTATGTGGTTGGATTATGATACAATATCTGTGACATCAGACGAAAACCACCCTGTCACTCGTGTTCCAACCGTGGAAGTACAGAGCCCAACCGGTAGCCTTGACGTGGACTCCCTTTTTGAGGAAATCGAAGAGGCTGATTCGTTTGCTGGTCTGTCCGGAGGCACTTCTGACGGACCTATCCCTATAGACAAAAATACAACCACGGTTCAGGCTGCGGAGGAGGAAAATCCAGACTTGGCTAGTCTCGGGAAAGACTTGCTTGCCGGGTATGCAAACTGGAAAGGAGGGCAAGCCGATTTCGACCCTCAGGATGATCCTCTTCACTACATCTGGTACGATGCTCCAGAACTCATTTTAGGTGCTATCCTAGCCGGCGGTATGGCGTACAAGGGGGTACAGGGGTTGGGTAGCCTGGTTCCAGCTGAATCTTCAACAGAGGAGCCTAGTACAACCACTCAACCTCGTCTACCTCTGGAGAATCGACCGTACAGGGTCTTTGTCAGCCACTCGTGGAAGTACTCCGAACAGCGTGAACGTATTGAAGAATTCCTTGACTCTGAAGAACGGCTCAATTGGCAGAACTTCAGCGTCCCGGAGGATGAACCCCTGGAATTCGAAGATGCAAACGACCTCCGACAACAACTTTATCGACAGGTAGGCCAAGCAAATGTGGTCGTGGTCGTTTCAGGCATGTACGTTTCGTACAGCGAGTGGATTGAAGAGGAAATTGAACTGGCCAAGCACTTTGAGAAACCCGTTATTGGTGTTCAACCACATGGGAACGAGCGTCTTCCTAAGCCAGTGAGGGAAGCTGCCGATGAAGTTGTAGGCTGGCGACAGCGATCTATCGTGAATGCGATTGCTCGGCATGGATGAACTCTGCTAGTGGAATAATCCGCCTCAAAATCAAGGGTAATCCGACGACCAGTACTTGATCATTGTGTATGTCGGTTCCAAAGTCCGTGTTCAACTCGGACAGAGGAGTCTCAACAGACCTTTTTATCTATGTAATGACTGTGATGAGTAATGAGTGAGCGCAAGGTCTTCGTTAGCCGGCCTAGTTCCAGGAATGAGGCACAGGAGAATTTCTTGGAACATCTGGATGACCGGATGGTACGACGTGATCTGCGACCCGTTTCGCTAGGGCAGACGGATTATCCGAACCGAACACCAATCCAAGGAGTTCGGCAACTGATGGAGCAATGTGAGGGTGCGATGATTGTGGGATTAGAGCAGATTCATTTGAGAGATGGTATTGAGAAACCTGGGACCGAACAGGAAACTGAATTGAATAACCTCTCTCTTCCTACCCCGTGGAATCATATCGAGGCGGGAATGGCGTTTATGCTTGAACTTCCGATGTTAATCATACGAGAAGAAGGCGTTGAGAGAGGAGTATTTGACGTTGGTAGCAGCGAACGCTACATTCACCAAGCGACGATGACGGAGGAATGGATCGAATCTCCCGAGTTCACACAGCCATTCAATTCATGGCATGAAGAGATTCTCCAACAATCATGACCGAGTTCCACTGAAATCGAACCCACCAGACGGCACAGCTGCTTTTGTCAATACACCGCGAACAGCCGGTATGGTCAAGCGCGTCATCACACTCTGGAAGGATACGGACGGAACACAGACCCAGAGAGACGAAACCGCGGAACTCACCGTTCAAGCAGATACTCGCGTTAAGGCTCTCAGGACGATGAGTATACTTTCACCACGCTTCGCGTAACTATACAAACCTCCGACAAGAACCGTCAGAGAACAGAATGCCGAATTTCCCGGACTCTCATCAAGAGGAAATCATCGAACGAATTGGAGAGAGAGCAGAGACCGTCGAAGAACGACTTGAAGATATCCCCCGGGGCCGAACCAATCCCTCGTTAGAAGAACTCACAATCCATTCTGCAAAGAAATATCGTCTTGGGATTGTTTTCGTCGATATCAACGACTTCAGCAACTACATGAGTAGAAATGACGACGAGGACACGCTGTTCATGCTGAACGTATTTATCCCCGAGATCATGGAACTGGTCCGTGATTTCGATGGGAAACTTGAGAAGAACACAGGAGACGGCATTCTCGCGTATTTCGGTGCAGGTGAAGATGATGGAGATGCGGTCGAAACACTGTTAGAGTACATCGCTACCGTCAAATGGGCGTTGAAGTACCATGTCAATCCGGAACTAGAGGACAACGACGTTGAGACGATATCGATTAGCACCGGGTCAGCGTACGACACAGTCTACATCTCACGCATCGGTGCTCACAGCGGCAACCAGCGGATGAACCGGTTAACAGCAGTTTCAACTGGTGCGAATATCGCGTCAGAGCTTGAAGCGATGGCAGGAACAGACCAGCATTACGTGAATGATGGTGTCTACGAGTATTCAGACGACGAAAACGGGTGGGGGCAATACGTGAAACAGGTTGGTGAGCACAATGGGTATACCTGGGGTAGTCCGCTGAAAGGGCACGACACCGCTCAGTACTACAAATTCACCGGGGTTTGGCAAGAGTAACCTATGCCGTCACCGCCCACTGACTTTTCCACGCAAACACTCTCCCATCTGAACGAGTACATCAAATTCGCTGATCAGAAAGCGTCTGTCCTCCTAACAGGGCAGTTAGCGTTTCTCGGACTGTTCGTTAACGTCCTTGACGGAAACTGGGCTGGGTCCGGCATCGAGTTCAAGATCCTCGCAGCGGTGACGATCGGGGCTACCTTACTCGCAGGGGTGTTCGCAGGCTGGGTGATTTACCCGCAGACAGAGCCTTCTGGCGGGGCTTTGCTATTTTGGGAGAACATCAACGCGGAGTCTATCGATGATTACGAGTCTGAGGTCAAGGATTTGGACGAGGATGCAGTGTTAGGAGAGTTGATTGAGGAGAATCACTTGTTAGCGGAAGTCGCATCGAACAAATATTGGCGTTTGAAGGTTTCCTTAGTTTTGACAGCGGGAACTGTGTTTTTCGCTACATTATCTACAGTTTCCATGTTCTGGCTTGGGTGAGTGTACCTCTGTAGAGTTTCGTCGTCAGATCGTTCGGCAGGTGACCGCGGAGGTACTCCGGACGGCAGGGAGGAGTGTGAGAGACTAGTTGGCAGCAGCGTTCTACGTCGCAGTTGACGTGGTTAACATCACTTGGTATGCTACCCGTGAGTGTGTATTCCCCGCTCGGAGCCGGATTCTACGGTCAGGACGCATGCGACACCTATCGACCCAGAACAACCCGTCAACGACCGCACTGACAGTAGTCAGGGAGTCCTGCCAACACGACCATATCGTCCGTGGACATAGGGTAGAAACCCTGTACACCCAGGAAAGGAATTTTACGGACCCCCTCGGGTTCCTCGCTGGCAGCAACGTCCAATACTGGCGACGCACGCTTTCTTGTCACCGAGAGACGTACGGTTCTACATGGACGACGACAGGCGCGAACCGACCGACGAGGACCTCCGACGACGACACGCCGCCAGTCTCGCCCAGCTCAAACGGATGTTCGACCGCGCAGAGGGTGAGTGTCACGCGGAGGGCGAGTGTCACGCTGACCCGATAGATGAGGAAGCCCTCGACGCCGAACTCGATGAACTGGAAGAGGAGCAGTAACACCCAGTAACGATACTATCGATCCTGTCAACGGCAGCGGACAGGAACAGTGCCACCCCAGTAACCTTGATCACCCACTGTTGCCTCTCACAGCGGTCAAGAAGTGTGATTGCTCACAGTGGCCGCGCAGTGTTACCGTACGGTGTTATCGCCGGAGCCAACACGATAAGTGACCACGAACACAGGGAACCACTGTCCACACGACCATACTACCCGGTAACGCAAAGCAGCAACCCTGTACCCCAACCACTGCGGTCAGGACCTGTGTTCTCCCCAGTCACCCACCCACCTACTGCAATCACCCACAGTGACCAAGAAATGTTACCACCCACAGTGACCGCACAATGTTATCGCGCAAGGTTATCATCCCCAACGGTCACGATGAACGACCATAACGCTCACTAACTCAGAGTAGAAGCCCTATTCCATAACTTCGATCACACACTGTTACCACACACAGTGAGCACTCATGGTGGCCGGGTAGTGTTATCGTGCGGTGGGGTCGAACGATGTTATCGCCCCGTGCCGAGACGAAGAGTGAGCACGGGTAGACTATCAACGATCGCAATCAGCATCAGCGCCCTCCCTCTCCTCTCGTACTGTCACCGATTAGCGACGGGAGAGGGATTGTCAATACAGACAGCGGGACCGGATTGGAACCGGGGGACTCCTACGGGACAGCGGACGGCGAACGGTTGTATCGCAGAACGCTGTGCCGCGCGTTACTTTTATAGTTCGCGGTGGAGACGGTGGCGATACAAGCAAGACTGCGAGACGCCAGGGGTCCGCCAGACGCCCGCGAGAGCCCGCGCACACCGCGAACGCGCATCCCATGTGATTTCAGGCGCGCGCCGCCGTGACCGCCAAAGCGGGCACTTATAAGGCGCAGCGCTTAGGACGCAGTGCCATTCCGAACGGCTCCTGTAAACTCTGTTCTTCATTCGTGTATCATCAGGGCAAGATAGTTCACGATGATTACCAAGATGACTGCTGGTATGGGGAGGAAGTACTTCAATGAGCAACTCGAACCTTGCCCTATGAACGGACTGAATGTACCCAGAGATGACGATACCCGAGAGCGTGTACGAGCTGCGCTTCGAAGCGCAGATGACCACAACGAGACAGAGTTCTTGAACGCTCTGTTGAAAGTCATTGAGTACGAGCGTGATGAGACGTTCGACAGCTCTGAACTGATTTGAATGGCCACCCCACTGGGGTAGCCGTTCTTCTAATGTCGCGGGAGATGTTCGGCGGCGGCGACTGACTCGCGCCGGACTTCGGTGGCACGGCCACCGACACTCGCATTTCGACGTATCTTCTTTCGCGTGTTCCGCCGACCAGCGGCGGCCACGAGCCGAAAAAGAGCCGGCGGCGTCAGTAGACGAGCGCGGGGTCGCTCTCGACGGCGTACAGCGTGCGCGCGGCGACGTTGACGCCGTGGTCGGCGACGCGTTCGACGTCCCGAATCGTCAACAGTAGTCGGGAGACGTCGTCCATCAGCGCCTCGGTGTCCCACGGGTCGTCGTCGGCTTCGCGCTCGATGAGGTCGCGGACGACGCGCTCGCTGGCGGCCTGACAGAGTGCATCGATTTCGTCGTCGCGGGCGGCGATGTCGTGGCAGGCGTCGGCGTCCGCGGCGGCGTAGGCGTCGAGGGCGTCTGCGACGAGGTCGCGGGCGTCGCGGCCGACGTTCACCACGTCCACGTCGACGCGGCGCGCGTCGTCGGCGCCGAGCGCGTACCGCCCGAAGTTCGTGGCGAGGTCGCCGACGCGTTCGAGGTCGGTGAGGATCTTGAACGACGCGGCGACCAAGCGGAGGTCGCCGGCGACCGGCTGCTGGAGCGCGAACAGGTCGATGCACTCGCTCTCCAGCCGGAGGTAGCGGTCGTTGACGGCGTCGTCGCCGTCGATGACGGCGCGCGCGAGGTCGTCGTCGCCGCGTTCGAGGGCGTCGAGGGCGTCGTCGAGCCGGCCGAGTACGAGCTCGCCCATCTCGGCGACGTCAGCGCGCAGGTCGTCGAGCGACTGTTGGAACTCCTCGCGCGGCACGGGAATCACCCGAACTTGCCGGTGATGTAGTCCTCGACGCGCTGGCTCTCGGGGTTCTCGAA